>Ga0214919_10005179_pt1 | contig 18637 bp, 20 predicted proteins | sample LL1503_MetaG_FD_177994 | JGI IMG/M metagenome (GOLD analysis project Ga0214919, IMG submission 177994) | Freshwater microbial communities from Lake Lanier, Atlanta, Georgia, United States - LL-1503 | ecosystem: Environmental > Aquatic > Freshwater > Lake | place: USA: Georgia | collected...
TTTTACCAGAAGACTTTTTACTTGCTAACATATCTTTTAAAGCTTTCATATCTATAGGCTTATTCCTTGACTTCTTTGTAATTACATTTGGATCACTTTCTTTTTTCTTTCTCATACCAGATGGTATTGGCATCTTTTGAAACATTCTATTAGCACCACTTGGATTATAAGGAACTGATATATCACCAGAACCCTCTTTACCACCACCATTAATCCAATTAACTCCGTTTAAAGCTCCTGGAATTGATGATGGTTGTGATGATTGAACTGGTCCCATTCCAGCAGTTGTAGCATTTGCTAGTGAAACTCCTCCTCCACCATATCCAACACTAGAAGCACCAGCTGATCCAGCAGGACCACCAGTTGCAGATGTATCTTCTAAAATTGATTCTTTTTTGGATATCAAATATTTGACTACTTCAATATCTGATAATTGGTAGTCAGATTTTTCCATTTTCTCCAGTAGTATATAGAGTTCGTGTAAAGATATATCTTTCATTAGATTGTTACATTTTTATTATATATTAAAAACAACAAGGTTTTATTTTAATATCAATACTATAATGGCTAACTTAAAATACCTCGAATTTCAAAGACTAATTAAAGAGTTGCAATTCGTTGAATCAGATTATTTATATCAATCTGAGATAATTAAACAATCAGATAAGATTTTTTTAGAGTCGGTGAATGATATATTAGAAAAGTATCCAGATTTGAATAAAATTTGGCAAGATAAAAAAATTAAAGAGACAGATATATTAAATCAAGATATTAAAGATGTTGTTGTAGAAGAGGACATAATTGAACCGGATAAACCTACTCAAAATAAAGATATTAAAAAGATATATCGAGAGATTGTTAAGTCTACTCATCCAGATAAAATTAAAAGTTCAAAGCTAAATGAACTATATTTAGAGGCGACTCAAGCATATGAAACAAGTGATGTTGTAACTTTATATAAAGTTTGTTTAGACTTGATGATAGATTTTGATTGGAGTGATGATGAGATATCTAAAATTAAAGAAAGAATTGATTTATATAGAAATCAAATAATTTTTTTAGAATCTACTTATACATTTAAGTGGTTGAAATCAAATGACGATGATAGAATACAAATAGTTTTGAAATTCATTCAAAATAAAATTAGATAATATTCAAAGTCACTTTTTTATCATCTAATAATTTTTGTAAATCTTCTTTTCTGAAAGACTTTTGATAGGTATCATTTTGTTTATCCACATTTTGTAGATTCCAATCATTTCCATTAGAAGTTGAATAAATATAATTTTCTTCACCATCTACTATTTCAATAGTTCTAGATGTTAATTTATCATAGAATTTTTTAACATCATCTTTAACTTTAAAAAGCTTTGCCTCATCCCATTTTTTTAAAGTTTCATTCCAAGTTTGAAATAGAATATATTCTGGGTTCTCTAGTTCATTTGAGTTAAAGTCATATAGAAACATAAACTTACAAGGTTTATTTACAAATGTTTCGAAGTCATCCGTATTTTGAATAGGTGATTTCTTTAAACCAATTGATGACAGTGAATTAATGAATTCGATATTATCAGATAATGCGTCTATATCTAACTTATCTTTAAATTCCTCTGGTAACTTTATAGTACCCAATAAATCAACTTTCTCTGCTGAAATAGATGTTAGTAGAACATCATGCCAAATATTTAATGATTCCATTAAATCTATTTGGTCAAAAGTTAAATCTATATGTAATGACTCTTGATACTTTTTAAATGCTTTAATCCATTTCATCTATTATATATAAATTATGCTAATAACTTTTCATACAGTTTCTGTAGATTATCAGTTGATGTTAATTTATCACCTTTAAATCCAAGCTCACTTAGTTCAGTTGTAAATGGCGACCAATAATTTTTAATAATATCCTTTTTGATTTCCATGTGGTGGAATTCTGTTATACCCCATCCTTTTACATTTCCGTTTGACGGATTGCTTTTACCCCATTCTGCTCCCCATGTTAAATCTTTTTGAGATTGAACCCATCTCCAGATAGTTTTTACAAGTTTTTCATCTTTAGATAGATTTTCATTATCACCAATTCCTTTCCAATTAAATCCAGGTATATTAAATATTAAATCTATTGCTAGTCCTGATCCGTGTAGTGATCCTTTAGCTCTTTTTGGATTTGATGGATATGTGGCACCTTTAAGATCTCTCATAATACCATTGCTTTTTATAATAGCTCCTGGATATCCATTTATTTGTAAGAAGTCCTGTAAATCTTTTGGAACAGTCTTTAACCTCTTTCCGGCTATACCTTCACTAGGGTTAACAATATATTTATTTCCATTTTTGGCCGTAAATAATAGTTTAGAATTTGTTCCTTGTAAATTATCTTTATTATTAGATGGACTATCAATTGATGTTGCATTCGATTCTTGACCTGGTGCATTTGGTGTATTTGAAACATTTGATCCGGGAGAATTTGGTGTTGGATTTGGCGATGCCTGGTCATTAGGAGATAATTCATTTACATTATTCTCATTATTATTAGCATTTGAATTACTTCTTGGTTTTGATTCACCTTGTTCTTCTGGAAGTATAGAAAGCTCTCTTTTTACCGCAGTGATTACTTGATGTGATTTCCCACCCTCGAATTCAAATCCAATATTTGTTATTAACCAATCTCCCGATATTCTTTTATAAACAGAATTCTTGATAGTTGGGCTTTCTTTTTGTGGCATAAAATAGATAGGAACTTTTTGATAAATGTATAAATTAAAATTATTATTCGGTAAATGTAATTTACATGATATTTTTGTTATATCATCTAAATTTATTCTATTTTGTGAGACTGAATAATTATAATTTTTATGTACATTTCCTTTTCCATCATCATACATATCTTGTTTTCCTATCCATATATTGGAAGTATTATCTTGAAAAAATTTATCATCATTAGAAGCACCTTTTAGTATTATTGATTTACTACCATCAGATGTTTGTGATTCTACATCAAAAACCAATAACTCCTTAGATATGGTATCATAAAATTTACTTCTAGTTCTATATGATTTATCTAATGATACTCTTGTTGATTTATTAACCAATTCAAAAGTTGAAAAGAAAGATATAGATTCCTTAGCTGCTTTCTCATTTGTTAAAATTAAATCGATTGTTTCCTCATCTGTGTCTGGATTCTCTTCCTTACCATCTAAAAATTTATAACCAAACCCCACAACTTGTTTGTCGTTTGTCACATCTCTCTCCATTTCTTTATTTAAATCCATATAACAAAGATTATAATAAAAATCAACATAACAATATTGAAACGATGTTTCTGAGACATATGAGTTTCCTATTATATTTTCTATGAATTCGATTATTTTAAATCCTGTATTTATCCAAGTCATTTTATCATCACTATTCTGTATATTTGAACAGAATCCTATACCTACTTGTTTAGCAACCTCTTGTAGTGCCTCATGTGAGGTTTTACCATTATAACTAGAGAATTTTTTTAGGTATATTTGTGGTATATCACATATACCAACTATAGTATATGAATTACTTCCATTATCTTTAAAATCTAAAATTTTAAAATCCATATGAATAGACCTAAGATTTAGTGATTTAGAATTCAAATAAATTGTTATTACCGTGTCATCATGTGGGAATCCATCCTCTCTCAATACTCCTAAGGTGTCGAGGAAAGTTATTTCAACCGCAGGCAACATTCCTTTGTGATATAAACTAAATTTTGAAATATCTTGATATGCTATTTGAAATCCATTATACCAAATAAATGGCATATATCCAAGTTGCTTAGAAACTTTCTGTTTGTCATTTTTACCAGTTTCTCCACTATCAAAGTTTAATTCTTTAGGTGATATAGATGGTGAAAAAAATTGTGTTAAATTTTTTATTGGCTGGCCATTATTTGGTGAATTATTACTTGATCCACTATCTGATGATGTATCACTTTGTTGTGTATCGTTGCTTTGTTGTGCTGATTGATCCTGATTTTGTTGTTCTTGTGCTTTATTATCAACATTAGATGGATTTTCCGGAGGAGCAATTGTTCCCTGTGGATTTTTTTCTAAATACTCTATTAAGAAAGAGTGACACTTCTTTGCATTATCATAAGCCCATTTTACAACACTACTAGATGATGGACTACCAAATCCAGCGGTCATGTTTACTATACACAATAAAGCTTGGTCCCAATTATCAAAATCATTTAAAGATGATTTATTAAATTTACTTTTAAGTCTTTTAGTATCTTTTTCACTTTCTTTATAGAAACTAACTAAAGCTTTTGCGGCATTTGCTATTGAATTTAAACTTGTAGGATTTGATATTAAATCGACTCCTATATTTTTTCCATATTTTTTATATGCACTCTTAAATGTTATTTGATTAAAACCTCTTCCTCTAAATTTGTATCCATCTCCTGGTAAATCATTACCACCTCTACCAATTTTTTTTACTCCATCTTTCCATTCGTATCCGTAAATATAATTTCCTATTTTTTCAGGTTGACCGGCATAATCAGAAGAACTAGCTCTTCCATTTTTAAAATAAGTAGGAAATATCTCAATTAATCTATTTGCTGAATATCCCATTTTCTCATCCTGTGGAACAAATTGAGATTCTTTTGATACAGTTGCTAGAATACCTGCTATAACATATCTATTTGTTATACCATCAGCTTTACATTGTGCAATTATAGCATCAACATTAGCTTTTATAAAAGACTTGTTGTGACCCTGTGTGTCTTTAGCAACAATATTTCCATTTTTAATTTGATAAGGCATAAGATAAATTATTTATTGAATAATCCATTTCCTACTTTAATAGTATTTCCTGATATAACAACTTGCTCTGTTGGTCTATCAAGAACGGTTGGTGGTAATGAATAATTTTGTTCAACATATTTTTCTCTATTTGAATCCTTAGCAGTTGATTTATTATTACTAGAAAGAGTTGCTTGAACATTGGCTGTTCTATTATCAGTAACTCTAAATAAACTTATATTAGATGCTGATGGATAAATAATAATAGTTCCCTCTTTTATATTTAATGGGTTACTTATATTATTTGTATTTAATATTACATCAATATAATCTAAACTGCCATAAATAGATTGACATACCAAATCTATTCTCATTTCTTCACCTTTTTGAACTTTATATTCATTATAAATGACTTCTTGAAAAACAGTTTTAAACGTTAATTTTGTTAAGTCATATAAATTAATATTTGACTCCAATCTTTTTAATTGATCTATATCATAGATTTTCATATTAAATAATTAATTTATCACCAACTTGAAGGAAGTCAGGATCAGAATTTTGTCCAGACTTAACAATTCCATCTGCCTCAAGTGGGTTTTTATTTTTATTCTTAGCAATTATTCTTTTTTGTTCAGCCGCTATTTCAGAATTTGAAGCATTTGGACCTAATTTATTCTTTGCTATTTTCCATATACTATCACCCGGCTTTACAGTATATTCCGTATCTGTTGCAGCAGGAACCTCTGTTTTACCAAGTGTAGGTTCTGCACTATTAGGATCTGGATTAATCGTCTCACCAGTTGATGATGCCGTTCCTGTTGTGTCTGCATTACCAACTTTTGATTGTTCGGCGGTTGATTGAGTTGGTGTTGCTTGAACATCCTCTTGTTTATTATCTGTAGGTGGTTTTGATTCCAAATTAGAAGGCGTACCAACATCCTGTTTTTTATCATTCGTAGATGAGTCGGTTGGAAGAGGATAAGGATCGGGTTCATTATTCCAAAATGTTGGATACTCAGATGTTACTCTAATTCCACCACATGATAGTTTCTCCATTATCTCATCTGTTCCTAAATTTCTAGCATTGGTTAGCGTAAACGTACATTCTATAGATGATGGTAAATCATTAAAAGCCAATTGTGGACCAAAACTAACTGCCACATCTGTTGTTAGCATATCACCACTTGAGAAAATTGGTCTTAGTGGATTTCCGATTGTTACATGCCAAGGAGTAGATGGTAAACCGGTAAGTGTAGTTACTACACCAAGTGCTTGTATTCTAAACTTTTTTATTATAGTATCTGCAAAACTTTTAATAATACCAGTAACCTCTTTTTGTGCATTGCTTATTACACCTTCTCTTTCTTTTTTTGCAGCTGCTGCTGCATCCTCGGCTGAAGCTCCATCAGTACCACCAGAATCTTCACTTGAATCAAGGAATTTTCTTATAGCCTTATTTATTTCACCTAGTACTTTATCTACTGCTTCTTGGAATGCTGTAACTATTTTTTTTATTAATCTTGTTGCACCACCTGGCTTCAGAAAATCTTCTAATATTCCATCCAATTTTCCTAAATTTGATCTTTTACCTAAATAAAAAACAGCCTCAGAACCACCAAAAGCTAAAATTGTTTGTAATATATCATAATAAACTAATGTAGGATCAACCCCTGAGATAAATTTTTGCTCCCATGCACACTTTACTTGGACACTAAATTTACCCATTAGTCCTGAACCTGCCTGGTCTTCTTTAATTAGTTGTCTTTGTTTTGATTGCTTAATTAAGTTAGGAGTTCCGGATGGTATTATATCTGCTGTTTCAGAATCTCCTATTAGTCCAGCGGCTCTTAATATCCTCCTTTGTAATGTCTCTGACGCTCCTGGTAATGGAATTATATTCGCAGCTCCTTCTAAAACATCACCTAATGGTAGACCTATTTTACCAAGGCCAATTGAATCACCAACATCATTTAATAGATCCTTGAATGATGCCTGTGCGTCTGTCCACTCCTCACCAAAATTAAAACTTAATATATTTTCAGTATCAGGGAACCAAGATATTAAAGTAGAAATAGGTTCAGCATCTCTTCCATCACTTTTAGTGTCCTTTCCCGCAAAAGTTAAATCATCAATCATTGGGTGATCAAATCTTCTACAAACAACCAATCTATTATTTGGATAAACCCCATAGTCTCTACAATAAACAAAATCTCCAAATTTAAGACGCATTGTTGGATATCCATTTAACTTATCAATTATGTTTGAAGTACTTATATCGTAGACTGCATCATTGTGTGTGTTATCAATTGTATCAAATGATAGTGGGTTTGATGATAAACCTTGACCCTTTTGTTGACTACTACCAGTTTTTTTTAAGTAATTCCTTGTACTAAATTGTGATTTACTCTTTGATGTGCTGTCACCATATACAAATCTTTCTGTGACAACTAGACCCAATGGTGATCCAGTATAAGCCAGCTTTAATCTATCGGATACAAATCCATCATTATTATCTAAAACTATTGCCATATTCTATAATTAAATTATTATAATTATATATTATGTAATCAGTAATCTCTTATTATTTGACTGTTGCTGAATTTAGATAAGTTTGAAAAAACATCATCTATAACTTCTTGGTTTTTTCTGAATTCATTATAAAAAATCAGAACATTAAAATCATTCTCTCCAAGAATCTTTTTTAAATTGAGTAATTTCTCTATTGAGAATTCGGTTTCAAAATCGGGAATATAATAGATATCTTTCTTTCTATCTATCGCTTGTTGTATTTTATTGAAAATTAATATTTTTAAATATGTTCTATCTTCCTTTATATTTACTTCCTCTTCTTCTACAATCTTCTTTATATCGATTATATACTTATTCTTAATCTTATTTACCTTAATAAACTTGTCGAATTTCTTCCTCGTTTTGCAATAAACGCAAAAGAAAGTCATTTTATTTGTTATGTCCATTAGAACCTATCATTTTATTAATAATATTTTATATATTCTACGACATGTCTTTCCTCGAGATTATGTTAATTAGGCTGAAAACTTTAATATATAAACAATATGAAAAAGTATTCTGAGAAATTTATACACGAGTATAGTAAACTATCGAAATCTATAATTGGTTTTGAATTTGAATTTTATATGAAAGATTTATCTTTCTATAAAACAATGGAACTTTTAAATAAAGAATTATCTCCTGTCAAGGTTTATGGATTCAGACAATATCATTCTGACTTTACACCAGATGATAAAAACTTTAAAATAGAACCAGATTTATCTGGAGGTTCAAATATGGTTGAATTAGTAACTGGACCAATGGAATATAATGATGCAAAATTCTATTTAATTAAAATTTTAAAATTTATCCAGAATTATGGATATACTAATGAAAAATCTTCGATACACTTTAATATATCTTTTAGACCAACTGATAAAGACTTAAACGATTTAAATGTTTTAAAATTGGTTTTAAATACTGATGAGGATGAGATTTATAGATTTTATCCATCTAGAAAGGAAAACATTTATGCCAAGTCGATAAAGAAGATTATTCCTTATAAAGAATATGACTTCTTTAATATACCTATTGACGCTGTTAAAAATAACTTAATGTTACCTGATAATAAATATTTTGGTATAAATTTTCTTCATATTAATGATGATAAGAAAAATCAAAGATTAGAATATAGATACATTGGTGGTAGAGATTATGAAATGAATATTGGAAATATAGTTTATTTCCTAGATAGATTTATTCTAGACACTTATAGTTCAATTGATGTTGGGTTTAATCAAAATGATGCTGATAAACTTGAGATATATCTTGAGGAAAATATTAATAAGTTTAAAACATTTTCAAAATATGATAATTTTATTGTTGAGTTTCCAACAATTCAAATACAAATTGATCAAAATCATATGTACGAATTAGTAAGTTCATATTTTGGAAGAATATATGAAAAACTGTGGGATATTATTGAAGGTACGGATAATTTAAAAGATTGTATAATTAATTATATTACAGAGACTCAAAAAATGGAAATTGTGGATGCCGAAATCAAATCTAATTTAGTAATAAATGGATTTGAGTTTGTTAATTGTACTATATTAGATGGTATCTATGAGAATTGTAATTTTTATGGATGTGAAATTAGCAATACACAGATATCAAAATCTAAAATTGAATCATCTGATATTTTGGGAAGTAAAGTTCTTAGCTGTAGAGTTGAAAACTCAACTTTAACTGATTGTTATTTTATGAATGGATTCCTGAATGGTGATATGAATGGCGGTGTCTATAGAAGTGGTGATTTAGGACCATATGCTTCAATATCACCCGATACTAAAATTGTTGGATCTTCGGATAATTTCTTTGATACTAAATTTGACTCTCAGCAAAAAGAGGAAGATAAAGGCGCAATAAAAGGATATAAGAAATGAATCACTTAAAGTATTTTGAAAATAGAGAAGAACTCTGGAATGTTAATCGAGATGATATTAAGGAGATATTTAGTGATTTCATTGATGATTTTCAAGTAATAGTAATGTTTGGTAAAAAACTACATCAATTTAATGTAATTGATACTAAGATTACTAATCAGGATATAAAATTAGGATTTCAACCATATATACAAGTTAGATTAACATCATTAGATAAAACAAGTCCTTATAAACTAAGTCAATATATTAATTCGGATGATTTTTTAGAAAGACAATCTGAAATAGTATCTAGACTAGACTATTATGATTTAGAGTTGGTTAAGGTCTATGTTGAGGTTAGTTCAATAATATTTTTAATATATACAAAAAATAGTAAATTATATGCAAAATTATAATTCATTCGTAAACGAAGAAGTAGGTATAAGAAACATCAATAAAATAATTGGCGACATGAAAACCGCTGAAATATATTTTCACAAAGATTTAGATGGTGTTACATCAGCACTTGCAATGAAATATTTCCTTGAGACTTATTATAAAGTAAAAACTGTTGATGCTCATCAAATACAATATGGTGGAATGGAATTTGCTATTAAGAATCATAAAGAAGGTAACTTATGTGTTTTGGTTGATTTTGCTCACGGAAAGCCAATGTTTAAAATACAATCAGATCACCACGATAAGCAAGTAGGTGCGGGTGATACAAAAGGAACTTATTTCAAACCAGCCCGTTCAAATGTTGAAATAATCTCTGGTGAGATTTCTTACTCTGATGTATTCACGCCAGGTGATATTGAATTAATTAGAACTGTTGACTCTGCTAATTTCCTCACATATAATATAAATCCAGAAGATATTCAAAATTCTATATTTCAATTTAAGAGAGAATTATCTGGTAATAAGAATAGATTTATGATGGGATTTGTAGTTAATAGATTATTATTAGCATATAAGAACAAAAGAATTAGTGTTAAGAGTATGGATGGTAAAAGAGACCACATTAATAGAAACATTCTTGAATGTATGGTTTTAGATTGTAATCCATCTTTATATTCAATGTTTAATAACATTAGACATTATATTAATAATGCACGTGTATCTGATAGAGCAGGTGTTTTAGCTAAACCGGAAGTTCTTATGCAAAACCTTACTAACTATATCGAAAGAATGAAGAATTATAGATTCATTGAAGATCCAGATACAGGAGATGTTAGTGAATTTGATCCAACAAGTAAAAAACATAAATTCCTTTCATCTGTTAAAGGTGCTAAGGTTGGAAAAGGTGTTCATTATGATGATAAACACAAAATTATCATTCAATATGGTGGAGGTAATATGATACAACCTGGTTCATATGATAGATATGTACCATTTAAAAATTTCCCAGATGCTAATTTTATTTGTATAATATGGGCAATGGGTCTTATACAAGTAAGTTGTAATCCATTTAAAGAAAAGAAATTAAAAGATATAAATTTAGGTGAGATTGCGAAAGAAGTTATTGCTAAACATCAACCAATATTAACAAAGATTCTTGTTTCTTTAGATTGTATAAAGAAGGAGTTTGAAACATCTCAGGACTGGAAAAAGATGCAGAAAGAAGAAGGACCAGATTATGTAGGTGTTGGTTTTAAATATTCTGATTTGGATGCATTCTATAATGACTGTGTTTATAAGAATGGTGAGATAGTTGATATAAATACATCAGAGGTTAAAAGCTCAATGGATACAATTTATGATAATTTAAGTGATAGTCAGTTATCAACACTTAAAGAATATAAAATTCCAGTTTGGGAATTAATAACTAGAAACTCTGGTGGACACCCTTCTATTACTAATATTCAAGGATGGGGATTTTTAAAGTATAATAAAGATGCTACGATGGCTGCTTATGAAACTGACAAATATACAGATATTATGAAGAGAGTAGCTCGTGAATTTGTTGATAATCTTAAAGATAAGATAGAATCATTTGAACAAGGCAAATCAGTTGAGTATAATACTAAAGGTGTTGAATTCACTGGACAAGATACTAATGAGAATTATGAGTATTTCTTAGTTAATAATACTGGTCAAAGTAATAGAGTAACTAAAGAGGATTTTGTTAAAGCGGGTGCTACTAAAGCGATGAAGCCGGACACAAAATCTGGAATTACTATTGATAATGCTAACAAAAGAATTATTGCAAAGTTTGAAAATTTTAGGAATAAATAAATAATTTTCTTATATTTGTGAGTATGATATTAAATCTCGATACTCTAAAATATAATTTACAAATTCTTAAAGAAGTCAAGGATGAATTTCCTATTCTACAAGAATACGAAGATGGAAAGGTTACAAGAGAAACACTAAACGGTGTTGGGTTAGACCAATATGTCGATCTTATTACATATATAAAGAACTTACCGAATTTAGGTAATCAGAAACTTATATATGATTCTAAGATCACATATAGAGAAGTCAAAAAAATGGTTTCTGAACTGGCTCATGGAGATAAACCTAAAAGTATTTTTCTGAAGAAAACTCATGATGATTTTGTTAAAGTTTTTAATGATTTTAAAGTAAATCGAAGATATACGAAAACCAATAATCAATCCTACTGTTCTGGATTAGAAAGATCTGAACCAATTATCTTAAATTATTTTATTCAGAACAATATAGAATTTGGCGAAGGATATTTTAAATCTTGGATGTATTTTAAAAAGCTTCAAAAGCCTAAGTTGTATTCAAGAGAATTGAAAATGACTCAAGATTTTATCGAAATGTTCATAGGATTTACAAAAGAACAGGATTTTGATTTAAGAAAATGTAATATAAAATCACTAATTACAGAACTACAACATAGACTAAGACCTATGATGAAGATAGAAAGTGGTTTATTTGTAAAGTGTATAAAAGAATCTAAGGGACTAACAATTGATAATCAGTATCTTGTTGAGGATAGTAGAGTTAATTATTATGGATTTCTTGAAATAAAAATAACAGATGATAAGCAAGTCACATCTTATGTTCCTTATAGTAATTTTGAGGAAATATCAAGACAACGTGATGATATATTTAAAGAGTTAGGACTATGATACCAACTGCAAAAGAAGTAATTAAAAGATCTAAAATACATCCAGTTCGTGTAAAAAATATTTATGTTTTCGGTAGTCAGGTCTATGGTACCACTACACATAATTCAGATTGGGATTTTATTATGGTTGCTAATACACCAAACACCAATCAAGAGATTCGTTCTGGTGACTTTAATATACATGTTATGACTGAGGATCAGTTTCTTAAAAATCTAAAAGATCATCATTCAAGTTCAGTAGAAGCTTTTTTCACACCAAAAGAATTTAGATTACAAGAAGATGTTAAGTTTGATTGGAAACCAAATATTCCTTCTTTACGACATTCTTTCTCACATATATCCTCTAACTCTTGGATAAAATGTAAAAAGAAAATGGAACAAGGAGATTACTACATTGGTGTTAAATCCTTGTTTCATAGTTTAAGAATTCCTATATTTGGAATTCAAATTGCAAAAACTGAAAGTATATATGATTTCTCAGAGGCTAATTATATTCACGATAAAATCTTTTCTAAAGAATGGACTTGGAATGAATTAGACTTGAAATTTAGACCTCTTAGAAATAGTATTCTTACAGATTTTAGAAACGTAACAACTAAATAGTCTTCGAAAAATTGAATGTAATATTTACAGATATAGACGGTGTTCTTTTCAACACTACCTCCAATTGTTGGAATAAGACTGCTATTAATCTATATAACAAACTTTGTCTGGAATTCAATTTACAAGTGGTGATTAGTTCCACTTGGAGAACAAATCATTCAATCTATGAACTTCAAAATATTTTTTTACAAAATGGTATTGAGGTTGAAATTTATGACTACACACCAATTATAAAGTTTGATGGAAGAGGTTCTGAAATAGAAGAATGGTTAAGAAATAATCAAGTAGATAATTTCATCATACTTGATGATTGCACCGTAGATATAGAAAGACAGGGTTTGGCAAATATTGTTAAATGTAGAGGATGGATTGGATTCTCACAAGAAGAGTATGACATTGCTGAAAAAATTCTATTAAATTAATTTACTCAGAAATAAGATATACTTTTCTTTTAATCATCTCTACTTCTTTTGCCTTAAATATTGGCTCTTCGGTGTCCTTCTTAACAAATGAGTCATATTTATATGGATTATAAGTTGCTTGATTATCAGTGGATGGATTTGGAATTTCTTCACCGGGTAAAGTATAATCTACTATATTACCAATAACAAATGCATGAACATTTTTTGATTGTTGTTGTCTAACTTTCTCTCTTCCACCTGGTCTAACTCTAAATTCAACATTTTCCAATTTAATGTAATCGGTATGTAGAACAACTCTTTCATTTAATCTAACAGAAAATGTATGAGTATGTAAATTATAATACACCATTACTCTTTTACCTACTAATTCTTCTTTAGGAGGTGTTCTTAGAGAAACAGATTCATTTATAAATTGGCTATATGATTTAATTAGATTCATTTAGTTGATTTAATCTATTTAAATATTTTTCAGACATCTTTTGAATTAAGTCTGTATTAAATTCACTATCATTAAGTAATGATTCACAAGCTTTATATCTCAAAAATACATTATCTGATGATTTAATCTTATTAGCAGATTTTTCGGTCTGTTCTATTAGAAGATTACTATCTGATTTATATTTATTATAAAGTGATTTTATAACTGACCTATGTTTATATAATCCAGTTGGTTGAGAAACTATTGTGTCTATTGTTTCATCTATAACTTGCCAATCTGTTATTTTTGATTTTAATGATTCTAGTAATTTGATTTTATCTCCGTTTGACTTTGTGTCGAGTAAGTCCATAAGTGCTTCTAAAAACAATTCTTTACCAGTAACCTTCATAGTTCCAGCAACATGATATCTTGTTATCGGTCCATACATTTGAACTTTTAAAAAATCGTCCATTAATGACATAACTCTTGATTTAAAAATATCAGCTTCAGTTATTTTAATTTCAATTTTTGGCTCTTCAGCTACCTTCTGTCCTGTTATATTTGAGAATTTTTTCATAGTGTATATATTAAATTTGAATTGTAATTTTAACATTGATATATATTTTTGAATAATCTCCTCCAAAATATTTATTTTCTTGTATTAATTCAAAACGATGATAAACTTTTCCAACTGATCTTAAATGGCTTATTGTATTTTTTATATCATTTGTACATTCCGATATATATCCTAAATAATCATCATTATGTGACGATTTTTCATTTGTTAGTTGTATTTCTATTTTATAAATTCCTTTTGTGTCATTAAACTTATCAACATATACAACGTATTCTTCATCATCTTTTAAATTCACTAATATATCATTAATATTATTAATATCATTTTCTGTGAAGTAGTCTGACGCCATGACTTTTCGTTTTGCAGCAGATTCAAAAAGTTCGGAGAATTTTTTCATATAGTATATATTAAAACAAAAAAGTCAGAGATAACTCTGACTTTTAATTTCATATTAGATTGATTTTCTGTAATCTTGAACATCATCTCTAATCTCTTGAGACTTCTTCTTGATCTCTTGCATGAACTTTCTAACTCTTGTTGCGGCAGTTTTATTTCCTTTAACAAAGAATTTATCAAATTCTTCTTTTAGTAAATATTTCTTACCGTCAATTTCAACTTCTTCAGTCAATAACTTTAAAAGTTGATCATACTTGTCAATGTACTCCATAAAAATTTTTTATTTTTTGTATATATTTTTATACTGCGACTTTCTATATTTAGTCGCTATATTATTTATATATCAAAAATAAAAAACGTGTTATTGTTTTTTAATCTCAGTTTTACCAGATAATCTTTCTTTAAGGGTTAATTTTCTTGGATTTTTCAATTGATGAATTTCATTCTCCAGATTTGCTTTCTCTATTTGTAAACTTGTTATTTGCTTTTTAAAGTTTTCTACGTCTGTATTAAAATTAATAACATTTATTTCATTGTTAGTTTTATAGAGTTGAAAATTACCGTAGAGTATTTTATAAAAACTTCTGAATTTAAAAATTAAATATTTATAGTCCTCTGGTCTATAATTTTCAATGAGATCGGATGTCATCAAAAATTCTAAAATTTGGTCGTCTTCTAATTCTGATATCATAACATTATTTATTTTAAACCTAAGTCTCCTTTTTTGTTTTTATTCTTTTTGGAATTAAAAACATCAATTAATCTAGACTCTTCTTTAAATTTCTTATTATTACCAATAGACTTAGATAAGTCTGATGCGGTTTCAGCATCTAGTAATTCAAATTCTATAATGTTCAACAAATTATTACAATCCAAAAGATTCTCATCTAAATTTTCTTCTATATCATTAAATACAAGAATAACTTGTAAATTTAAGTGATCTGATATAAATCCATCAATTAGTTGTAAGATATTATTTGTAAAGTAATTCATTTTACCATATACTGGATTATATAAAAACTCACAATCATCTACTATCAATAGACACTTATCATATTTTTTTATGAAATTCCTAAATTCTGGATTATTTATTGTTTGTTCTACCATATTATTAGGTATAAATATTGACATTCTATCAACTTTAGACGCCAAGTATTTACACATATTGGTTTTACCAAGTCCTTTTTCTCCGGTGAAGATACTAAGTCCTTTATTTTTCTTTTTTATGGTTTTAACTAGCTTATCAACTTCTTTAATAATTTTTGAAGTGTACATATTATCAATCTCAATTTCTTGATTTATGATAAGTGGTTCTAATTCAAGTAGATTGTTACTTAGATATAGTGTGTTTACTTTATCAATATTGTCATCATCATAATCAACAACACATTCTGATATCTCTAAGAAAATTTCATCTAATTCTTTTTCTTGTTTAACATCTTTATAGTAAAAACAAACCTCATTAACTAGGAAACTCTCAGAATTTTTGTTTATTTCAACATATGATATCCAAAGATCATCATTTAATTGTCTAAGTACTTTTCTATTGATAATATAGTCATCATCGCTAGGTAAAAATTCTGTTAAAAAATTTGAATCCATTTTCTCAGATATAATATTTTTCTGAATAATCTCATCAAACTCTTTACCAGAAAGAGTATCGTGAATAACTAGACGATTTGGTCTTTGTTTCATACCATCAAAAATTAATAAAAAATCGTTTATTGATGAATCTTCTTTATTGATATTTATGTTCATGTTGTAAATTTTAATTATTTTTGTTAATATATACAATAAATTTTTTTTACTAAAATGCAAAATAGTAACTTACAATCTATATTACTGATTAACGATTATTTGAGTATTTGTAAAATTAAAAATCCAAATTGTCCTAAGACAAAACTTGTTCGATTGTATTTGTGTCATAAGTTATCTAACTTATTAAACAATAAACCAAAAAGAACAAAGAGTATATTAAATTTTTTATTTTTTATATAGCAGGTCCGCTACTCAAATCTAACTGTGGTCCATCTATATTAATCTGTGGAGTTTGGTTAATTTGAGGTAGATTATCAAACATACCTTTTTGTTTTTCTTGTTCAATAAGCTTCATAATCATTTCTCTTTGCATTTTTTCTTGCTTTCTTTTCTCTTGAGAAATTCTTTGAACTCTGGCTTGAGACCTTTTCTTATGGTCTTTTCTGTTTTTCGATTTTGGCATATTTTTAAGTATTAATATTTGAAGTTATATTTATTTTTTACTCAAGTGTTTCAAAATTTAAAAAATCAAAATTTAAACCTTTATTTTGGTCTATAATATTTTGAACAGCACTTCTATCTAAATCTGTTCTTGTAGTACCATCTGGTAATTTAACTTCATATAAAAAGTCATATGATCCGGTTGATTTATCTGGATTTTTTAAATCTTCTACTGTTAATTTTGGATTAACAACACTCAAGTCATCATCTTTATACATACCATTCATTAAATCCCTAAGATCTTTTGGATCTATATTCTCTGGAAGTCTTTTACACAATTTAATCAGTGGTGGTGGTATAACCGCGGTTATACCCATAACCGACCAAATTAACATAATAAATGAGTTTATTATTTTTTCTATGAAACATAGAAAAACACTAAATAACCTAAATGGTCTTAAACACAAGTCTCTATATTGTTTTGCGGTATAAACTGGAAGTTTAGCTTCAAATCCAACATCTAAGAACTCATTTAAGTCAGCAATTATATAATCATCTGGTATTAAATACTCACTCATTCCAGTAACTTTTCCATAAAGAGGATTTTTAACATTAACGGCTATACACCATTCTATTAATTTCTCTGGTTTAAACTTAATACCTGCTAATTCGAGCAAACCCTTAGGTGTGAAAAAATCCATTATCCATTTAAAGGAAAGAAACTCCACTATAAGACTTGGGAACTTTATTGGATTTACTAACTTTTTAAAAAAATCTAAAAGCCATTTTATTATACCAAATACTACTTTTAGTGGTAAAGTGACTATACCCAGTATAAGCTTAAATAATGGTTGTGATACTATGTTAATTTTTCCCTTTAATGCTTTTATTTTATCTAATAATAGTTTTTTAAGAGAGTCTTTTGACTTATCATTTTTATCTAATAAATCATATGCCTGTTGATATTTCTCAGAAGCTAATTGTAAACTATCTAATGGGTTAGAAGCTGTTCCAGAGTAATCTATTTCTGATGTTTTACTTACTAACTCATCAGCTTCTAATATTATCTTCTCAATCTCTTGGTCTAGATAGATATATTTATAATCAACACCTTCAATAAATTTACCAGTTGAATATGTTATAGATACTTCTTCATAATATTCAGAACTTCCATTCTTTGAAACTATTTTATTCTTAACAACCTCATCTGGCTTTGTTAAATCTAAATTTCTTATTACTTTATCCTCTAATTCCGTTTGAGTTAGATTATCTGTTTTATTGTTATTATCACCACCATATATTGAATTATTCTTCTTAGAATTTTTGTCACTGTTTAAACCAAATTTATCAAAGAATGAGTTTAGATTACCAGAAGAAGGAACATTTGAAAAAATTGGTTTTATAGGAACACCGCCATTAAAAGCTTTTGTTAAATTTAAATCTAGTCCAAATAATATTCCAAAAAATCCGATTAAAGCCGGTCCATCTATTACAAATCTATACTCAGCCTTTTCATCCACATAGATATAGTTACCCAGCTCCGATCCTCTTACAAATGCCTTCATTTCTCTTAATATATCATCTTTATCTTCAGGATTTATTGCAGCCTTTACCTTTGTTTTAAAATTCTCAATATCACTCATTAGTTTTGTAACCTTTGGACTAAATATTATAAAATGCTCTTCAACTTTGGCTTTAATTATTTCGGTTACAA
>Ga0214919_10005180_pt1 | contig 18637 bp, 9 predicted proteins | sample LL1503_MetaG_FD_177994 | JGI IMG/M metagenome (GOLD analysis project Ga0214919, IMG submission 177994) | Freshwater microbial communities from Lake Lanier, Atlanta, Georgia, United States - LL-1503 | ecosystem: Environmental > Aquatic > Freshwater > Lake | place: USA: Georgia | collected 2015-03-15
ATCTATTAAAGAATCATAACCTAATATAACACTTTCTTCAAATAATATTTTTAATGAAAAATCTTCAATATCTTTATTATTAAATGCTATAATATTAGGTTCTTTTGAAATACCTAAAAATATTTCTTTAAAATTATCAGGAATAGTATTCATTCCATCTAAAGAATATCTTGTTAATTCACTTATATTATTTTCATCTTTTTTAATTAAACCTTCTATTATATCTTTTGGTAACAAAAAATCAACTGTCCCTGAAAATGTTATTTTATTATGACTAAAAGATTTACCTAATACATCAATCATTGAAATATTATATTGATAATCTGCTATTTTAAAAAAAGTTGGATATATTATATGTTCAATATAATCATAAATTATTTCAATGTTATTTAATTCATTAATCCTTTCTAAAATATCCATAATAGATTGTTCATTATTTTTATTAATATTTAATATATTATTTATTATATCATTATTATTTATTGATTGAATTAATTTATAATTTATTAAATTAAAGTATTCTTTTGATATTTTATATGATTCTTTAAAAATATGATTTATTAATAATATATCACCTTTTCTTAATTTATTATTTTCAATATATGAATTAATTGTAAAAAATAATGAAAATTCATAATCTGTAAATTCACTACAATTAACAGGAGTGTTAATATAATTATAAGGTATGGCTATAAAATAATTTTTATAATGTATTAAATCATTTTTATTATCACAATTTATATAATCACCAAAACCATAATCTTTATTATATTTTAATGTTTTTAATTTTAATATAATATTTTTAATTTTTTCATCTAATTTTATATTTAATTTTATTTTATCTGGTAATATAACATTATTATTTTCAGTATCATTATTTGAATAATAATCTAAATAGTTTGTATTATTTTTAACCTCAAATTTATTTAATATATTTGTATTACTATTTTTAAAAGTTCTATATGCATGGATACATTTGTCATAAATAAATGAACTTTCTGGATGTTTTTTTTTATTTATTGGTATGTTTAAATCACTCTTTAATGGATTAATTAAAGTATCTATTTCATCAAAAATAAAATAAGTATCTTCTTTATCAATAATATCATTAATATTATTATATTTAATTATATTATTTAGTATATTTTTTTTAAAATTTGATTCAGACGTTATATACACTTTTTTACTTTCTTTATATATATCCATAGTATTAAACAATGAATTATAATCATCACTAAATCCATCCATTATATTCATAAATGAATTTATTATATTATAACTTTGATTTATTAAATGTTCTGGTAAAACAATAATGAATTTTGAATATGTTTTTATTAAATAATATTTTAATATTATTAATGGAGTTATTACAGAAGTTTTACCAAATCCCATTATTAATTGATTTACTTTATTTGAATCTCTATCAAAATTTTTAATAAAATCTTTTTGATCTCTATTTATAATATTTCTAGTATGTATTTCATATAATAAGTCTTCTGTAGATCTTTTAAAAATATCTTCACTATAAATTCTTTCTATTATTTTATTTTTTGAATTTATATCATTTATCTTTGATATATCTATTATATATTTTTTATATATTAATTGATAAAAATCTTTGTAAGAAGATTGATATATATCTGCTAATGATATAATTTTTTCATTAATAAATATTGATTTAAAAATATTATTATAATTATTAATATTATTAATAACACTATAGTCTTTATTTCTAAATTTTGTTAATAATAAATCATTTTCATCTAATTCATAATTATCTTTATAAATAATTTCATTAAAAGTAAAATATTTAATTCTTTTAATAATATCATTTATATTTTTAATATTATTTCTAAATTTAAGAAAAAATAAAAATCTAAAAGGATGATCTAAATAATCAATAATTTTATTAAATAAATTAAAAATTTTGATATTTTGATTCATATTAATATAATTAATATTTATCATATTATAAATAAATAATGGAGAAATAGGATTTTTAGCAAGAACCAACGATAAAAAACTAATAATTATTTTTTCATTTTTTATTTGAATATCTTCATTAATAATAGGAAATAAATAACTATAATGTAATTCTATTAAATAATAATTACTCTCTATATTAAATTCAATATCAATATTATTATTAATCCAATAATTATTTTTATTAAATAAACTTATAAAATCACTATTTATAATAAAAAAAAAATATATTTTATCTTCACTATCTTTTATTAAAAATCCATTTTGTAAGTTATAATTTAATAAATTTATTAGATTATTTTTTGATTCAGTAATTATTTCATATCTTTTATTTGAAATAAATAATATATTTTTATATAATAATATATTAGGGAAATCTTCAAGATATATAATATTATCATTTAAATTTTTAATTGTTTCATTTATTATATTATTAAAATTATTATATGTATTATCTATATCAGATAATTTATTTATTGGTATATAATTATATTTAATAGATAATCTATTAAAAACATATATATCATATATTTTATATTTTCCAGTTATAGGCGTCATATGTTTTCTATCAATAATTTCTTTATTTATAGAATTTATTAATGTTATATATTTAATTTCATTAAAAGATGAAATTTTTATTCTTAATAAATCTTCAATTATATATAATTTATCACTTAATAATATTTGTGAAAAAGAATTAGTATATATATCATAATATTTATTTATCATATTTTCAATTAATTCTATAATTTTTAAATGTTCCTTATTAATAGAGTCTTTATAAATTATAATTATATATATATATAAACAATTAAGAATCTTATTATCATAATCATTAATTTTATAAGTATTATCTAAATTATTATAAAACTTAGTTAAAACTATATTATTATCATTTATATTATACGTTTTTTTTATAAAATTATAAAATTTCAATAATATATCTTTTATATCTATATCTCTTAAAAAATATTTTACAATATTATAGTTTATATATTTATTTGATAAAATATTTTTATTATATAAATAATTTCCATTAGTAAATTCATAATTAAAATTATCTTTAAATATATTTTTATTAGACTCAATAATTGATTTATTATCATTAAATATTATATTTAAATATTTACATAATTTATATTCATTAATAATTTTTTTAAAAATAATTTTTTTATTTGGATTTTCTAAATAATATTGTTTTAATATTTGTTTATATTCATTAAAATTATAATTTAATATAGAACTAGATTTTAACGAAAAATTTATAAGTTTTATATTAAAAGATTCTTTATGATTTAATGATTTATAAGAAGTTTTTAATATTTTTATATTATATAAAATTTTAAAAACTAAATCATTATCATCAAAATTTTTTAAGTAATCTAAAATATTTGATTTAATAAATATGGGTAATGTAAATATTAAAGTATCTGTATCAAAATTATTAATATTATATTTTATTTTAGTTTTCTTAATATACTTATTTAATATACAATAATCTAATATTATTAACTTAGATGTTATAAAAAAATTATTTGATATACTTATTTTATTTTTATATTTATTCCATAAAAATATGTAAATATTATTTATTTTATCTATTATATTTTCAATATGATTTATATTTATTTTATATTTATTTATTATAAAATAATTACATATTATTAAATAAAATATATATGATATCATAATAAAAAGCCTTTTACTATTATTTTTTTTTTTATTAATTTTTATAAATAATTTTAATATTTTATTTATAAAAAATACAATATTATTATCTTCTTTATATTTTTTAACAATATCATATAATATATTATAATATTTATTATTTTTCATTATATTTGTGTAATCAAATCTATCATAATAATTTAATATTTTTTTTTTTTTTGGTATATAATAAGATTTTTCATAATTTATTTTTACTGGTTTCTTGATTTCTTCAATTATTTTATTTAATATATTTTCATTTATACTATTATAATCTTTATTTAAAAGAAATAATATTGTTAATTTTATTTTTTTATTGTCAATATTACTTTTTAGAATAATTTCTTTTGATTTTTTTAACATTAATTTATAAAAATCTCTAAAATTTATATTATTTATTTTAAAATAATATTTTATAAAATGATATTGAGAATAAAATACACATGATCCAGATAATTGTGGGTTTTCATTACAAATAATTATTTTATTTTCTTTATTAACATATTTATATAATAATTTATAAAAAATATCAATATTTTTAATATCATCTATATTATCATATTTTTTGTTTAATATATCTGATATATATTTTAAATAATTTTCATCATCTAAAACTGATATTAAAATATAATTAAAATTTAATATATTTATTATTTTTTCTCTAGTTATATCAGTAAATTTTATACCAATATTATCATCATGATAATTAATTCCATCTCCACTATTAAAAATACATAGATTATATTTATTATTTTCAATAGATTCTATATATAAAAGTATAGAATGTCCAGAATAATTTACTCTGCTAAAACCTCCCATTATAATTATTGATTTATAATTATCTAACATATTTATTAAGAATTTTATTTTATCTTTCATATCTATATTTTTATATACAAGTTCTTCAAATATGTATGATAAATAATATATTTTTAATAAATTATTCAATATATCAACACTTGATCCAAAAATTGTTTTATTTAAAGAAGATAAATAATTTTTAAATAATAATATTTTATCAATAAATGTAATAATTTGTATATTTACTTCTCCGCCATTTTCTTCATTTGAATAACTATCAAATAATAAATTTTGATAAAATACATTGCTTACATCATTAATTTCATGTTTCATATCTGAAATTACACTTTTTATAAATAAACAATATTTTTTATTATAATGATATATATTTTGTTTAGAGAAATTAAGGAAAAAATCATATAACTCTGAATCTCTATAAAAATGACTACATTCAAAAATTTCTTTTTCAAGATTATTATTAAAACTAAATTTTTGAATATAAGAAATAAAATTATTAATATTATAATTCTCATCAAAATAAGTATAAAATATATTATTTAAAGTTTTTTCATTATTCATTTTTTTAAAATGTTCAAATAACGTTCTAATATTTATTTTTTTTTTTTTATCTTGTTCATTATAATATATATAATTATTATCAGTATCTTTAATAAAAATAGTCCATATACATCCTCTATCTAAAATAAAACTATTTGGTAAATTTTCAGTAAAAATTATAGATTCGATTGAATCTTTAAATTCAGTAATTGTATGTTTTATTATATTTAATGAAGCAATTAAAACAAATTTGCTAATATAATGAGGATTAGATCCATAATTAAATGTACCATACTTTGGTATGAAATCTATAACATATATATTTAATAAATAAATATTAATCTGATTAATTCTTAATAGAGTTGTAGTATTATATAGATTATCATTATTTTCATAAATAAACTTAAAATATTTTATTTTATTTATTTCAATAAATTTATTTAATATATCTTTAATATTTATTAATACTTCATTATTATTAATTAAATAATTATTATTAATTTTTTCAGATATATTCATCTATATAGTTTATATAGTAACCTGATAAAAAAATTGATCGGATTTTTTTATAAATAATTATTTAAAAAAATATAGTTTTAAAAATTATAAAAAAAATGTTAGAGCGTTACATTATATAAACATGCATTTTAGTTTATTTTGCATATTGTTTAAAATCTTTTGAATGATGAATTGAAGAATTATTTAAAAATATTGTTTTATCATTTTCATTATTATGAATTTTATTAAACTCTGTCATTAAGTCAATAAAATCTTTTTTTTCATACCGCCTTCAACTACATTAAAATTTATTATTTTTTCAGTATTAACAGTTAAACTAATTGTAAATCTTTTACCATATAGTGTATTTTTACTTTCTATAATACATTCTTTTCCTCTTTTAGACCATCCTTTTCTAGGATATTTATTTGAAACAGAACTTATTTTATCATAACTACATATATTATCAATATTAAGGTAATCAATAACACTTTTGACTCTTTCTAGACTTTCTTTTTGTTTTTCTTTTATATAAGGATTTGTTTTTATTTTAACTTTTTTATAAGAAAAATTATTATTTTTAAAAGATTATAAATGGTTTTTCTGATATTTTAACATTAAATTTATTATTTATATTTTTAATAATTTCTTTAATAGTAATTAATATATTATTAGTAATTTCATTAATTACATAGTTTTCAATATATATTTTCATTTTAAAATTTTCACACTCTAAATTATTAATTTTTAAAATATATGCATGTTTTTTAATTTTATCAATAGACGTTAATTTTAATATATTAACACATTTAAAAATTTCTTATATAATATCTGGTGTAATATTTATATTTTTATAAGTATTTTTATGATTATCATCATTTTCATTTTTCTAAACATATAAACTTTTAATATTACAATTAAAAGTTTATTCTATTAAATTTATTCTATCTTTACCATTAATATTAAATTGTTTTTTAATATTATTATATAATTTAATAGCTGCTTTTGATATTTATATCAAACATATAAATATTTAAGAAAATAAAAAAATTATTTCTTAATTTTTTTATTTTTAATATTTTTACTCGGATTTTTTTATCAGGTTACTATAGTTATCACAAAACAAAAATTCTATCAAATTATTTATAAAAATAAATGTTTTATTATTTTTATAAATATTTTGGTAGAATTATAAAATGTGATGACTATATATATTTTATAAAATTATTTTATGAAATATAAGAAATATATGTAAATAAAATTATGACAAATCTAAAATAAATGTATTTTTAGGCATGGTTCTGTTGTTAAAATTTTAAGGAATGATTATAAATTATTATATAATAAGATAATATAAAATTTTCCATTTAGGATCATGTCTTATACCTATATATTTTGTATAATTCTTCAATTATTTTAAATTACACTTTTTATTTTTTAATAATCTAATTAATAAATCTTTATAATTCATTTTATTTGAATTAAAAATATCGAGTTCAATATTATTATTTTCAATATTATATATGATATCTTTACAAATATAACTATTTTTACATATTATTGGTGTATTATGTAAAAGAATAGCAGTTTTTTTGATTGCATCTCTTATAATTTTTTTTTTTAATTTTAAATTATCTTTAATATTTAAAATATCATTGTTATTTAATTCTTTTTTTATATTTTTTAAAAAAAGTATATTAGCATTCCATGTTCTTAAATCTTTTGATGTAATACTGAAGATATTTAAATATTTATTTATATCTTTTATTGATATGTCAATTATATCATTATTATCTTTTATTGAAAATAAGTAAGGATTATTTATAGAAGATATTTTATAAATTTTTTTTAATATTTCTTGTATAATTTTATTATTTATTATACAATTATTTATAACACCTTTCTTACCAATAAAATTTATTTTAATAAAATTATTTTCTATTTTTATATGCTTTTTATGTAATGTTGTTATACCATATGATCCATATATTTTTTCATATCTTTTATTACCTCCTCTAAAATTACATAATTCCATTATCTTTAAAATTATTGCAATTAATTTATTTTTACTAAATTTTTTTATTGATATATCATCAATTATTTTTTTATTTAATTTATTTATATTTTTTCCAATTTTAACTAACTGACAATATTTTTTATCTTCTCTTCTTACTTTACTTTCTAAACTATATATATATTGTTTTCTTCCTGCTTTATCAATACCAGTTGCTAAAATATTTTTATTTAAAAATATTTTAATATTTGTATATGCTGGAGGAATATATATTTTATATAATTTTTCTAATAATTCTTTTTTTTTTATTAAAATATTATTTTTCGTAAAATATGAATATTTTATTGGATTATTATGTATTATTTTTCTAATTATATAGTTATTCATATTAATATAATAATATTTTTATTAATTTAATTAATAAATTAATTAAATTAATAAAAATATTATTATCTAATATAAAAGTATATAAAAAAAATGGGTGCTAATCAATCAAATGAAAATGAAAATAAAAAAAGAAATAGAAATAAAAAAAGAAATAAAAATGATGACGATGATGAATGGAATGAAAGAGATGAAAGTAAAGAAACAGAATTAAGTGAAGAAATAGATGTAAGCGATGTAAGTGATGTAAGTGAAGAAAGTGAAGAAAGTGAAGAAATGTCAAATAGAAATACTAAACCAGTTAAATCTAAAACTGTAAAGACAGCAAAATCCAAAAAGCCTTTAACAGAGGCACGACTAAAAAAACTCCTACCTGAGTCACAATTTAAAAAGCTAATGACCCTGTTACATCCCAAAAGCTTAAAAGCTAAAAAGCCAGTTACTGATCCAAAAATCTCTAAATCTAAAAAAGTTCTAAAAATGGATTCAAAACTTAAAAAAGTCAAAAAAGTCAAAAAATAATTTTAGTAATTATAAGAAAAATTTACTAAGTTATTTTATAATTATTTTAATAAAAAATAATGAATATAAAATTAATTACAAAATTAATTACAAAATCAATTACAATATCATACAAATTTATTTTCAAATAAATTTTATCATTAAGATTTTCACACCTTTGCATACAATTCCAGTAACTTAAGGTATTATACAATAACAGAATATAATTAAATTATTTTTTAATTATATTGGATATGTTTTAAATTTATTCTATATTATGTGTTTTTTTAAATTATATTTAATTTATATTTATTACACCTTTGCACGCAACGCCAGTAACTTAAGGTTTTGTACGATAACACAATATAATTAAATTATTTTTTTAATTATATTGATATATTTGAAATTATTGTATATTATGTTTTTTTAATTTAATTTATATTTATTTACAATAATGAAATAACCTTTTTACAAAATTCAGTATTAGTGTAAAAATCCTTAAGTGTCTGATATTGGTAATAAGGTTAGGCCTAGTCCTTCTAGTCAAAAATTATATTTTATTTATTTTTACTTATATATTCATTGTTAAATTATCAATGAAAATATAATAATTTATTAAAATAATTTAAAATTTGACTAGCAGACAGCTCCTAAATAAGGTGTAAAATCTTAATAAAAATTGATTTATTTTATTATTTATAATAATTACTGTAATTACTATACAATTAATTAAAAATAATGACTGACAATGATTGGATTATGCCTAGAAAAGAATATAGAAAAAATTATTCTGAAGAAACTTTTTATTTATCTGAAATCCTCTCAAATGGAGGATGTATGAGATGTTTAAATAATAGATGTGATATTTTAGAAGAACATGGAAGTTTTTTTCCAGATAAATTATGTACATTTGTAAAAAATCCAACTTATATTGATGAAATTAAAAGATCGATTGATATAGCAAAATTAAACTTTGATAATAAGAAACCTTTTTTTACAGTATGCAATTATGTAAACAGTAATTGTAGAAATTGTGAAGAAGGTAGAATTACTTATATTAAAGTTAATAATAAAAATGTTGCTCTATGTTATCCATTGTTTAATAAAATTAAAAATAAAGTTACAATTGGTATACATATTGATATAAAATTAGTTTTAAAAGGAAGTAAATATACGGTTAGTTCTATACCAATTAATATAGATAAATATAATAAAATCGATGTTAAAACTTCTGATGAAGATAAGATTGTTGATTTATCTCTAGAAAAATGGGAAGAAATATCAAATACAAAACTAATTGAACATAATGAACCTTTAAATTATTTAAAGATTAAAGATTCTTTTAAAAATTTTTCTACAGATATTCAAGAAATACAAATAGATAATATTGAGACTTCGAATAGATCAGTTAAGAATAAAATTACTTTAAATAGTCTTTCATATACAAATTTAAAATATGAAACAGAATATATAGATAATGGGAATAGATTTATTGAAGATTCTTATTTAAAAAATATATTTAATTACAATAATAATGATGAAATAAATATTTTGAATACAAGAGTAACAAAACAATTTTTTGATACAGAATATTCTAAATATATAATTATTTAGTATTTTAGATTTTTCTGAAAATTAAAGATAATTATTTAATAGAAAATATTATAAATTATTTTTAACAAGAAGTTCTAATTTCTTCAATAATATTTTTAAATATTTGTCTAATATATTTATCTTGTGATAATTTATTGATATAATTTTGGTTTAAAATAAAATTATCATAATCAATATTATCTAAATTATTATATTTTATAAATAAATTTTCAAAATTTTTAAAAATTATATTAATTGAATAATGTCCATATGGATCATTATTCCACATTGAATTATTATAATATTCAATCGATCTTTTACCAGATAATTTAATAGGATATATATTTATTTCGTTCATTTTATTTCTATAAATATATTTAAATAAATAAATAATGCTCCTATAATCTCGATAGGATAAACTTTTTAATACTTCTTCTTTAGAAATATCTAAATCCTCTCTTTTTAATTCTCTTAAATTTTCAATTATTATTTCATTTTTAGATGATTTTGTTTCTATTTTTTTCTCAATTTTAATCATACGTTGTTCTAAATTATTAAGTTTATCTAATATTAATTTATTTGTTTCATTTATATTAGAAGAAATATTTATAATTTCTTCTAATATATTTTTATATTTATCCGAATCTTTCGTTTTTATAATATGTGAAGTCATAATAATTATAAATTAATATAAATTCATAACTATTAATATAATATTATTCATTTTTTTATATTTTTATATAAATTTTTTATTTAGTTTATAATATTTATATATTATATTTATATAATGGTTAGTAAAAAACCACATATATTGAATATATCTAAAATTAAAAATAATAAAAAAATAATTCATGAAAAAAAATATTTGTCAGATTTTTCTCCATTATCTGGATCTGAAATTGATTATAACCCATCATTATGGAATGATATTAATTCAATAAAAAAATCTCATAATTGTTATACATATGCATTAGGAAAAATCGTTAAAAATCTAAAAAATAAAGCTCAGCCAGGATATGCTTCTGGATATAATCATATTAGTAATAAAAATTTTAATTGTGAATCATTTAAGGAAAGATTAAGAAAAGATTCACCTGGAACATATTTAGAAAAATTTGATAATAAATGTTTACCTGGATTTTATAAAATTTTTCTAGCAATTGATCCAAAGAATGATTATCATTGGTGGCGTCAAAATTCTGATCAATATTGGTCGCATAAACCGGGTAGTACAAATGTTACAAATTTAGATGCTTCTAATAAATTAATTAAAAATCCTGTTTTATCAAATAGAAAATTTAAACATCGTAATTATTATGAACCATGTTTTTTTGCTTGTATATATTCAGATTTAGCAAGATCTCTTGATAATATTTATACAAATTCATAAAAATTTATTTTATATAAATTATATTTATTAGTTTTATATTTTTTATATATTATAATATTATATTAAATGACAGATAGAATACTTTATAGAAACATAGGACGTGATAGGGAAAATCCATTTAACGTATATGGAGAAAGAAAAGATGGTCCTTCACAAAATTATAGTAGATGTTTAAGAGAGACATCTGAAATTACATTTGATCAATTGATATTACTTCTTGAATATGGTGCGGATAATTCTTATGATTTTATAGTTTTTGCAGAATTTTGTGTAAGTCATTCAATTAAAAAAGAAAATAAAAATAGAATAATTATAAATTATGTAGAAGAACTAGATAAAATACTCAAAAATAATTATTCTAATTATAGAGCAATTTTATTTGGTTATAGAAGAGATAATAAAGATTATGGTGATGATGGATATAAGACTTTAGGAATAATATATAATATTAATAAGTACAACTATAATTTCGGTGAAAGTATGGAGTATAATCTACAAAATTGTAAAATTAGTAATGAAATTATGAATACAACAGAATATGAACAAATTACTTTAGTAAAACGCCATGATTTTAAACTTAATTATGGTGATATGTATAATACTGAGAATCAAATAACAAAATGTTATGGTCAAAATTCTCAAATAGCTGTATTTTATAGAAATATTGATAATTCTAAATTAGTTATAGCTAATGTCCATTATAAAAAATATAATAAAAAAAATGAAAGAGGATTTATAGATCCTTCAAAAAGAATAAATTTTTTAAAAAAAATGAATAAAAAATTAATGATAAATAATAATATAGATATAATTTTAGGTGATGTTAATAATAACGACGAACATGAAAAATTTATGAGTAAAGATAAATGGTTTTATAAATATATGAATAATAATAACTATAGGAATAATTTTGGACTTTATATAAATAATACAAAAAAATTATGTAATTATGCTGATATTATAATACCTGATAATTATAATAAAGATACAAATTATAGTAGTCATTATTTTCATCATATATTATTAATAAATATACAACAAAAGAAAAAAAAAAATCAAGCAACCAAACAAGTAACTCATAATAAGCGTGTAAGAGATAACCCAAAATTGGCACACAAGACAGTAAGACCAGGAGTAAAACAAGGAGTAAAACAAGGAGTAAAACAAGGAGTAAAACAAGTAGTAAAACAAGTAGTAAAACAAGTAGAAAATAACACAGTATCTAAACGCGTAAGTAAACAATTAAAATCTACAAGAACTAAAAGATATTAATAATGTTACATAATTAATTTATTAATAAATTATTATTTTTATAAAAAAATATCAATTAAAAAATAAAATTTATTTTTGATTTTTATCTTAAAAATCAATTTTGTAAACTTAAGATTTTTATTAATAATATTAATCTTTATAAAAATATTTTATATATTTAAGGTGTTTCATAATTAAGTATAAATAATTTTAAGAATAAAATAAAAATAATATTATAAAACATACAATTAAAATTAAGAAATTATTTTTATATTTATATTATTTTATTATAAATATAAAATCATTATTCAAATTATGTCAATAAAATAGTTTTTATAAAAACTATTTTATACAATAAAATAAATTAGAAATATATAAAAAATGATTTTTGACTATTTCAAAAAAATAATCATTAAAATAATTGAACAATTCAAAAATAAAAATATATATTTTTATTGTATATTATTTATAAAAATTATGAAATATCTTATAAAATAATTCTTTTTTAATTTGGTATTTAAATTGTAAAAAGTTGTAAAAGGTATAGATGAAACTTCAGTAACTTAAATATTTAAGTATTTTCTAAAAAAATATTATAAACTAAAACTAAATATTTAAAAACATTAAGTTATTGACATTAGTTTAAAATATATAAAATTTTTTACTATAATTAATTATTTGATTTTTTTAATTATTATAATATAAAAATTATTTTTTATATTATAATAATATAAGATAATGAAAAAATGGGGTCTTGGAATAGAACATGAAATGAGACTGAGATTTACTAATAAAATTCACGAATTACCTGAAATTTTAATAAAAAAATTATTTCCAAATATAAAAGATGATTATATTTTTATTGATTCGTTTACAATATTATATTATTTTAAATTATATGAACCAATAATTATGAAAAAATTTGAAGAATATATTGATACAAAAGATGAGAAAGAATATTATAGAAAAATAATGATTAAGAATGATATAATACATAGAGCTAAAAATAAATTACCATTTCCAGTTGATAATAAGTATTTTTTCGATTTATTTTCAACGAATAAAATAGCTATAGAAAGTATGGAATTATTAAATTTTTATATATCAATGTATTCATTATATAATTCTGAATTATTATTTTTTAATTTTAATTTTAATAATGAAAAAAATATAAATTTTAAAAAAATATTTGATATTGAAAATATATTAAATTTAATAAATACAGATATAAAAAGAGATAAAATAATTGATATAATAGAAGATTTATTAAATAATTTATATAATACTGATTATTCAAAAATCTTTTTAGATAATTTAAAAGAAATTTTTTATAATAAAAAAATTAATAATATTGTTATAGATTATGCTAATAATGATTTAAATATTCTTTTAATATATGGTAAAAATAATAATTTTACGTTAAGGGATTTAATATCTAAAATACAAAAATATATAATAAATATTAAAACAATTATGGATAATGATAATTTTAATATAAATAGTATTGAAAATTATAACATATATAAAAATTTATTTTTATTATATTATAATAATATTCCAGTAATAGATTATTCTTCATTAACTTCTGTTATCGAATTTAAAACAATATATTATGAAAAATTAAATTATGAAATAACATTAAATAATTTAATAAAATTAGAAGAAACTTTTTTTTATATAATAAATATTTTACCAGTTTTTTCAGAATTGATTGATATATTTGGTAATATAGTTTATCATAATATTGGAAGTGTTAAAAATAGTATAGTAATATATGATATATATAATATAATATATGATGTCATAAATGAAGATTATACTGGAAGTTTTCATATATGGATTACTGCACCTTATACACATGATATGAAAATGGATGAATTTATAATGATACATTCAAATATTGCTAATAAATTACAATTATTGGAACCAATATTAAATGCCCATTATAGTTCTCCTTCATATAATGTAGCTTTTAATAATAAAAATTCTAAATCTAGTCTTAGACAATTTATTAATAAAAGTAGTAATTATGGAACATCTGATATTACTTTATTAAATGGATGTAAAAAACATATAATTAATGAATATTATTTATCAGAGAATGATATATTAAATAATAATTTTAAAATATATAATAAAAGTAATATAAAACATAATTTATATGATAGAAAAGGAAATATAATAATTAATTATAATTCCTTATTTACAAGAAGTATTACAAATAATATTTATAAACTTTTCAATATAGGTAATGAAGAATCAAATGAAATTTTTTTAAAAAATTATTTTTCAATTATATTTGAAAATACTAAAATTAGACCTAAAAATAAAATTAATTCAAAATATATACTAAATTTAGGTGCAGATATTAGAACTAGAGAAATGAATGATTATTATTATCCACTTCATAAAGATTATACAAGAAAAATATTATTAAAAGAAAATAAACTACATGAAGTATATCATAATATAAAAACAAATGAAATATCATATGATAGAATATATGATAAAAAAGAATATAATAATTTATTATCAAATAGAACAGGTATTGAATTTAGAATTTTTGATCATTTTCCAACAAAATATTTGGATCAATTTTTAAGTATACTTGTCCCAATTGTACTTGATTCTGAAAAAAATAAAAAAAATAAGATTTTAAAATTAAAAAATTGTCATATTGCAAAACAATATTGGCATAATGAAATGGCAGAAGCAATAATAAATGGTTATAATTATAAACCAGGAATAGAATATATTAATGTATTAGAAAAAGAATTCGATATTAATATAAAAAATAAAAAATTATTAAATACTGAAAAGATAATGTTATTATTGAATTATTTATTAAATAAAAAATATATAACTTCTTATAAAGACCCTATTTATAATATGATTAAATTCAATTCAAAAATAGAATTTATAAATTTTAATAAAATAGCATGGAATGAAATAATAAATAAATATTTTGAAAATAATCCGGATAAACTAAAAAATATATTGATTCATAAGAAATCTAATAAAAATATTTTAGAAATATTAGAAAAACCAAATGATTATGATATAGAAAAATTAAGAAATTATTTAGAAAAATACAAATTTTAAATAATAACTAAGATTTAAAAATTATATGACAGAATGTTCTTAATTTATCTAACGAATCAATTGGTCTATTAAAATATTTACCAAAAGTTAAACTTTGCAATTCAGTTAATTTAGCTAATTAATCAACTGGTTCATTAAAATCCCTATCAAAAGTTAAACTTTTAATCTAGTTAATTCAGCTAAATTAATTTGTTGATAAAAATCATCGCCAAAAGTTAAACTTTGTAATCCAGTTAATCCAGCTAAATTAATTGGTTGATTAAATTTCTTACCAAAAGTTAAACTTTGTAATTCAGTTAATCCAGCTAAATCAATTGGTTTATTAAAATCATTACCAAAAGTTAAACTTTTTAATCTAGTGAATCCAGCTAAATTAATTGGTTTATTAAAATCATCGCCAAAAGTTAAACTTTGCAATCCAGTTAATCCAGCTAATAGATCAATTGGTCTATTAAAATATTTACCAAAAGTTAAACTTTGCAATCCAGTTAATCCAGCTAATAGATCAATTGGTCTATTAAAATATTTACCAAAAGTTAAACTTTGTAATTCAGTTAATCCAGCTAATGAATTAATTGGTCTACTAAAATAATTACCAAAAGTTAAACTTTTTAATCTAGTTAATCTAGCTAAATTAATTGGTTGATCAAAATTATCGCCAAAAGTTAAACTTTTTAATCTAGTTAATCCATCTAATGAATCAATTAGTTGATTAAATTGATTACCAAAAGTTAAACTTTTTAATCTAGTTAATCCAGCTAAATTAATTGGTTGATCAAAATCATTGCCAAAAGTTAAACTTTGTAATCCAGTTAATCCAGCTAAATTAATTGGTTTATCAAAATCATTGCCAAAAGTTAAACTTTGTAATCCAGTTAATCCAGCTAAATTAATTGGTTGATTAAATCGATCACCAAAAGTTAAATTTTGTAATTCAGTTAATCCAGCTAAATCAATTGGTTCATTAAAATCCCTACCAAAAGTTAAACTTTGTAATCCAGTTAATCTAGCTAAATTAATTGGTTGATCAAAATCATTGCCAAAAGTTAAACTTTGTAATCCAGTTAATCCAGCTAAATTAATTGGTTGATTAAATCGATCACCAAAAGTTAAACTTTGTAATCCAGTTAATCCAGCTAAATTAATTGGTTCATTAAAAGCCCAACCAAAAGTTAAATTTTGTAATTCAGTTAATCCAGCTAAATCAATTGGTTCATTAAAATCCCTACCAAAAGTTAAACTTTGTAATCCAGTTAATCTAGCTAAATTAATTGGTTGATCAAAATTATCGCCAAAAGTTAAACTTTGTAATCCAATTAATCCAGATAATAAATCAATTGGTTTATAAAAATATTCACCAAAAGTTAAACTTTGCAATCCAGTTAATCCAGCTAATGGATCAATTGGTCTATTAAAATATTTACCAAAAGTTAAACTTTTCAATCCAGATAATCCAGCTAATGGATCAATTGGTGTATTAAAATATTTACCAAAAGTTAAACTTTGCAATCCAGTTAATCCAGCTAAATTAATTGGTTGATCAAATCGATCACCAAAAGTTAAACTTTCTAATCTAGTTAATCCAGATAATAAATCAATTGGTTGATCAAAATTATCACCAAAAGTTAAACTTTTTAATTTAGACATTTTTTGTAATATATTAATATTATACCTAGTGGGATTTGTAAAAGTTTGTTTAAAAGTAAAAGTTAAACATTCTATATTTTTTAATTTTTTATAAATTTCTTTTTTTAACCTGTTTTCATTATTTTCATTATTTTCATTATTTTCATTATTTTCATTATTTTCATTATTTTCATTATTTTCATTATTTTTATTTTTTTCATTATCAAAAAAATTATTAGAATTTTTTTTAGAAAATTCTTCTACTATATTTAAATTAAAAGGATCATTATTTAAAAAATTTAAATTTACTATTTTTATTAAGTTTAAACTAGGATTTTTAATATTATATAAAATAACGTCTAATAATTGATCTATATTATCATAAGTATAATTTAATTTTATTAAGATTTTTTCAAAAATTTTATTAAGTACTACATAACTAATTTTACAATCTTTATATAATAATTTCTTTATCTTTTTAATAAAAATATTACTACTACATCTACTACTACTACATCTACTACTACTACTACTACTACAACTACATCTACTACATCTACTACTATTACTACAACTACATCTACATCTACTACTACTACTATTACTACTACTACTACTACTAGTATTTAAATACAAAAAATTGATAAAATCATCCATATTTAATATAGATTTTATAATATAATTAATTATTGTTTCTTGTAAACTTTTTATTTTTTTTTGATTACTACTTATATTATTCATATATATATAGTAAATAAAAAATTTAATTAAAATAATATTTTTAATTAAAAATAATTAAACTATATCATAACCAATTATGAAAAAACTTAATAGACACGACCGCTATTTAAAACCATATAAAAGTATATAAATTAATTTTTATACAATTTTCCATTATAATAATTATTCATTTTTAAATTACTAGATATTTATACTTCTTCTGGAATTAATAATACAAATTTTTTATTATCTTTATTATAATGTATCTTACAGTCATGTTTAACAGCAATGCCAGTAACTTAAGGTTTGTACAATAATACAATATAATTAAATTATTTTTTAATTATATTGATATATTTGAAATTATTGTATATTATGTTTTTTTAATTTATATTTAATTTATATTTAATTTATAATGGATATTCTTAAAATAAAAGAATTACAAAAAATATTAAATACTAATATTAAAAATATAAATGATAAAATTATTAAAAGAGATCGAAAAATAA
>Ga0214919_10005181_pt1 | contig 18632 bp, 14 predicted proteins | sample LL1503_MetaG_FD_177994 | JGI IMG/M metagenome (GOLD analysis project Ga0214919, IMG submission 177994) | Freshwater microbial communities from Lake Lanier, Atlanta, Georgia, United States - LL-1503 | ecosystem: Environmental > Aquatic > Freshwater > Lake | place: USA: Georgia | collected...
AAATTATATATCGTTAGTATCAGCAGGTGAAGTAACATTCATTGCAACACAAGCTCAAACAGCTGAGTATACAAGTGCAACTAAAACCAGCAATACACTTAGTGTGCGATTACAGTCAACATTTTCAGCGGCTACATTCGTAGTTGATAGTTCAAAGACCTACGGTGATGCGTCATTCGGCATTATTACTCGCCCTACGACGAGTAATAGTGATGGCGCAATCACATATAGCAGCAGTAACACCGCGGTAGCAACCATAGACGCTTCTGGAAATTTTATAAATTTGGTCGGTGGCGGTGAAGTAACATTCATTGCAACACAAGCTCAAACAAATCTCTATGCAAGCGCGTCCAAAGTGAGTAACACACTCACGGTTAGCATCGGAACCCCGACTTTATCCAGTTCCACATTCACAGTTGCAAGCGCTAAAAATTATGGCGATGCGTCATTTAGCATTACTACTCGTCCCACCAGTAACAGCACCGGCGCAATCACATACAGTAGCAGCAATCCTGGAGTCGCCACAATCAACCCTTCTGGTAATTGGATAACACTTGTGAGCGCGGGCGACGTAAGCTTCAATGCTGTTCAGGCTGCGGTTCCTGGGCAATTCGTAAGCGCGTCCAAAGTGAGTAACACACTCACGATTTCAATTGGAACTCCGAGTTTATCCAGTTCAGCATTCACAGTTGCAAGCGCTAAAAATTATGGCGATGCGTCATTTAGCATTACTACTCGTCCTACCAGCAACAGCGCCGGCGCAATCACATACAGTAGCAGCAACACCGCAATAGCAACAATAGACGCTTCGGGAAATTTTATAAATTTGGTCGGTGGAGGTGAAGTAACATTCATTGCAACACAAGCTCAAACAAATATCTATGCAAGCGCGTCCAAGGTAAGTAACACACTTACTGTAACGCGTTTAACATCGACATTTGTAAATGCATCTTTTTCGGTTGCAAGCGCTAAAAATTATGGCGATGCGTCGTTTGGAATTGATATTCGTCCCACCAGCAACAGCACTGGCGCAATCATATACAGTAGCAGTAATTCCGATGTTGCTACAATCGATCCTTCTGGTAATTGGATAACACTTGTGAGCGCAGGTGATGTGAGTTTCAGTGCAGTCCAGGTCGAATCGGCTCAGTATAATGCAACATCCACTCCTATAATAAGCAATAACCTAACTGTTTTGATTGGAACATCGACATTTGCAGATGCATCTTTTTCAGTTGCGACTGACAAAACGTATGGTGATGCGTCATTTAGCATTGCTACTCGTCCCACCAGCAACAGCACCGGCGCAATCACATACAGTAGCAGCAACCCCGACGTCGCCACAATCGACCCTTCAGGTGATTGGATAACTATTGTGAGTGCAGGTGACGTAAACTTCAACGCTGTTCAGGCTGCGGTTCCTGGTAAATTCACAACAAGCACACCAATAACCAGCAATAACTTAACTGTTTCTCTTAGAACCCCGACTTTATCCAGTTCCGCATTCACAGTCCCAAGCACTAAAAATTATGGCGATGCGTCATTTAATATGACTGCACGCCCAACGAGCAACGGCAGTGCTGCAATAATATATGAAAGCACTAATACAAGCGTCGCAACCATCGACCCTTCGGGTAACTGGATAAATATTGTGGGGGTTGGAAATGTTAGTTTCAACGCAACGCAGGCGGCCGTTCCCGGGCAATTTGTGGCTGCATTTAAATCAAGCAACCCTATGAGAGTTTCACTTGGAACGCCCACGCTTGTAGATGCATCTTTTTCAGTTGCAGGCGCTAAAAATTATGGCGATGCGTCGTTCAACATTGATATTCGTCCTACCAGCAACAGCACCAGCACGATCACATACAGTAGCAGCAATCCTGAAGTCGCCACCATCGACCCTTCAGGTAATTGGATAACTCTTGTGAGCGCGGGCGACGTAAGCTTCAATGCTGTTCAGGCTGCAGTTTCTGGGCAATTCGTAAGCGCGTCCAGGGTCAGTAATACGCTCACGGTTTCACTTGGAACGCCCACGCTTGTAGATGCATCTTTTTCAGTTGCAGATGCTAAAAATTATGGCGATGCGTCGTTCAACATTGATATTCGTCCTACCAGCAACAGCACCAGCACGATCACATACAGTAGCAGCAATCCCGAAGTCGCCACCATCGACCCTTCAGGTAACTGGATAACTCTTGTGAGCGCGGGCGACGTAAGCTTCAATGCAGTTCAGGCTGCAGTTTCTGGGCAATTCGTAAGCGCGTCCAGGATGAGTAACACGCTCACGGTTAGCATTGGAACTCCTACGCTCGTCAATTCATCCTTTTCAATTGCAAGCGCTAAAAATTATGGCGATGCATCGTTCAGTATTGATACCCGCCCTACCAGCAACAGCACCAGCGCGATCATCTATAGTAGCAGCAATCCGGCCATCGCCACTATTGACCCGTCCGGTAACTGGATCAACCTTATAGGTATTGGTGACGTGAGCTTCAATGCTGATCAGGCTGCGGTTTCTGGGCAGTTCGTAAGCGCGTCCAAAGTGAGTAACCCACTCACGGTTTCGCTCGGAACGCCGATATTGTCATTCATAAATGCTCCGTCATATAAATACAATAACCAGCCAGCGTTTACACTTACCGCCACAAGTGCGAGTTTGGGAGCAGTCACATATACAAGCAACAATATCGAAATTGCTACGGTAAACTCAGTAACTGGGTTGGTTACAATTACCGGCGTTGGAACAGTTATAATAACTGCCGCGCAGGCGGCAACTGGGTTATATAACGCGCCTACAAATGCAACATGTTCTATCACCATTATAAATCCTGCAGGTTCCGCGCTTTCCGGACAGACAGTTACACCCGGAACAAGTTTTTCAAACCTCAATTTTTCAGGGTCAAACTTTGCGGGTTCAACCCTTTCAGGCGTATCATTCTCAGGCGCAAATTTGAGCGATGTAGATTTTTCCGGGGCCGTGATTGTAAATACCAATTTCACAAATACGAATATAAGCGGCGCTACCAACCTGCCCGCGTTTAGCACAGCCCAAAAGCTGCAACTTCTAAGAAATATTAACAATTCGGCAATTTCCGCGGTTCAATTTTCATCACTTGTTAGTGGGGCCGATGTAAACGCACTACTTCCAAATCCAATATCGGCACTCGCCAATGCAACCTTTAAAATAAAGATACCGACGGCCATAGATGGAAATGGAAACAAAGTGGTTACTGTAATAAATTCGGATATATCAAATAATGCGTCCATATATATTCCAATGAATGCAAACGAAACAGTTAAAATAAACGGGAAGGTGTTTTCATTCGACGGCACAAATACATTTGATTCAAGTGGTAAACTCAGAACATTCTTGGTGATTTCTGGAGTTCCGTTCAAACTTTATGCCGGTTCAATGATTGCATTGAATATAATGAACTTACTCAATTCGTTACACGTATATGGTGATGGATTATATACTATTTTTAATGACATTTTCATAATCGAACCATAAATAAATCGCGAATCATATATAAATTGTGTCATGATTGATAATCGACCAGGCGTTCATATTCATCGCGGGTTATCAGAACATAGTCTCTGTCACGGAGGCAATCCGATGTATTTTTATGTATTGGCGGGTTTGGACGAATCGCACTATATGCATAATACAATCCATTCATTGATTTGCACGCAATCCAAGTGCCGACATTAACAGTAATACGAAATGCCACACTCGATATAACGTCTACCAAAAATAACAATACCATTCTGTTATGATGTGTGTCTATAATAATAATAATTAAAATTAAACAATAATATATATTATTATTATACTAATATATTCAACCAAATATTCAACCAAATATTCAACCAAATATTCAAACTACGAAATAATCCAAGATCGAATGAATTGTTATTTAGCAGGTGCGGCGGGAATTGGACTCCTTGGATCAACGTTTTATACGATGAATGCCCAAACGGTCGCAAACGATTACCGCGGTAAATTGAAACCGGAAGCGCTTGGCGCGTATGATAAAATTGTCAAGGAGAGAAGTGCCATTTACTTCCAGGGTCTCATTCTGGGATTGGTGATTTCATACATTGTTCTTTTTCGCCTGTCTCCCACAAAACAGTTGACCAACATGTTTCACCGAGTTACGCTTTCGCTTGCAATCGTTATCATTGTATCCTCAATGTATTATTGCGTCTCGCCGAAAAGCGATTATATGCTGAACCACGTTACGAACGGGGAAGAATCCAAGGCGTGGCTCGAAATGTATAAGACGATGAAACATCGATACGTCATGGGATTCATAATGGGTTCTCTCGTTGCAGTTCCGCTGGCATACACGTTTTGCTAATGCGTGATAGATATTTATATAAATAAAAAAATTGATTTGAATTTATTCATTTTGATTAATATTAATAGACCGAATAGACGACATCTATACTTTATTTCAAATCAAAATGACTTCCTGGGCCAACATCGCCAAACGCAACCTTCCAACAACAACGACAACGACAACAGGCACGACAAGTGTGAGAGATACTAAATCTGGCAACTTCGGCAACAACTCCAGAAAAGAACCGGAACCAGTTCTTCAATTTGACCGCGAAGGGTTCCTTCAAAGATGGCGGATATTTGAAGACATGTACGTCCAATACAAGGAAATTCTTGAGTCAGAAGAACGTTCCCAAATCATGCCAACTTACCTGATTCTCAGACGACCGGATGCTGCAATAACGGTTCCGGTGTTTGCAACATGGGATCAGCACGAAGAGTGGATGCACGAGGAAAAGATGAAAAATAACAAGTATTCGGACGAAGTATTCCAAAGGCGAATTTCGGAATGGCGCACCCGAATGAATTGGCACCTTCCGCCCTGGAAAACAAGCGTCAGCCCAGAAGAAAAACTGCGCGGATTCTATCTCAGCTGTCGCCGCCACAATGGAGGCGACGCCGTGTCATATTTCACTCCATACAGCACAGCACGCGACCTCGAGAATGAAAAACTGGTGGACATGATGTGGTGCCTCATACATTCTCGCTCGGAAGAGCTGACTGCATGCAGAACAGTTGCCGATTTTACGGTGCTGTTCGAGCGAACGATCCATTTTGAGTATCCCAACTGGAAAAGTCAGACACATCAAATGTTACGCCGAAAAATCACACCAGCCAATATACTGTGGCTATTTTCACAAAAGGCCAACGTGTTTCCAGGCCGTGGTCGTCCAGGAACTGCCCGGTGGGTAAGTGTCCCGACGGGCTTTAGAACGCGCGAGGCGGATTCCATTTATACCAAGAGTATGATATTCTTCACACATGACATATGTCGGTTTGGAGAAGTTGGTCAAAAAGGCGGTCGCGAAGAGACGGGCATTTGTGTGGTGGAGCGTATGAAACAAGATGGCGAAACTGCCAAAATTCGATGGCTGTTATCTGCGAAACAGCTCCACGAAATGGAGCGCGTGGAATTCAACCCTGAATATGATCCATTTTCAGCAGAGTGGTATTCAAGTGACTTCGACTATTGATTGACTGTCGACTCATGATGTGTTATAATAAAATAAAATTGATTATTATTTTTATTTTACATAGTAGTGTATATGAAAGGAATCATTGGAAATATGTCAATAAGACCCGTCGGAAAAAGATTTTGCAAGTTTTGCTGGGACAGAGGACGCCCCACTTCGGAATGTTTCTCTCATTACGTCAAGGACCAAAAGGGTCCAACCGGACAAATTGTATGTCCGATACTACTCGAAGAGGAGTGCATGCGGTGTGGTCTAATTGGCCACACTCCCAGGTATTGTAACTCCACAAATCCGGTGCTTACGCTGGACAATCCTACAGGCGACCGAACCAAGTGCACGAGTTTCCTAAGAACAATCGACTGTGGTTTATGGATTGAACCAATACCCGACCACATGAGAGCGAAATACCTGAAATGGAAAATCAATGAAAAAAAGCATGCATTGCGACAGAGAGGATTTGCGGAATCGCGTTCTCGACACATTCTATGTGAAGAGTATGACGACGATACGAAAGAAATGATGATTGGAATGGCGAGCAGATCGAGCACTTTCTATGGGCGCGAGACTCCGGATAGAGAAGCACCATACAACGATTATGAGCTGGAAGTCCTTGCCAAAAGTGATGTTAATCTGGAAATGCTGCGAGAGAAGTTTCTCAACGGTGTGATGCAAATGACACCTGCGGAACGGCATGCATTGAGAGCGATGGTCTATGCATCACGAACCATATTCTACGGCATGAAAGATGATAATGATGATATGTTCAATCCAAATCCGAAAAACACGACGTTTTACATTGACCGAATCGGGCCACCCCATGCGAATTTTGACGATGATAACCCTTGGAGTTACTTTAGAGGCCGCGACTGCGGCGAGACCACGAACCCGCACCGCATTTCAGAAACGGATCCAATAGTAGTCGAATACCAGACCCGCGTTCTCGCGAAATTGAACAAAATGAAAAATGACCGCGACCCGAAATCCAGATGCAAATAGATAAACCAAACCAACTCAATCAAACATCATTCAAACCAAACACGTATTTACCCCAAGACATATATCTACACTATAAAAAAGTTTTTACTATAACACACACACACACACACACACACACACACACACACACACACTAAACAATTCTGTCATCATTCACCGGAATCGGAATGATATCTTCATCGTCTTCGTCGTTCCATCCCTGGTTCCAATCCCAGTTCTCAATGAGAATGCGCACATCCTGTTGCTGTGCGGCATGCGCGGCATGAGCAGCTTGGATTTGTGGCGCCTGCAAAATGTCAGCAAGTTCAGGGACAAATTCGTCTGCCCTGACATCCAAATCGCGCGGAGCTCTGCCATTGGTGATGTTTTCGATGGTGTCAATGTCGCGATTGGTTTCAAGATCGTGTCTGCGCAGAATGTCAAACCAGTTGTTGATGTCAAACCAGGTTTCCATTAGCGCCCACTGATGCGCATCGTTCATCGGCTCAATCATGTCGAGAATGTCGTATTCGGACATGTTGCCAGTGTGTGCATTCTCGGCAAATGCGCTCACAAGTCCTTCCACTACACCCACCCTCTGAATCCACATGAAACTGAACATGGTCCAGTAATCAGAACCAGGGCGCTGAACGAATAGCACATTCCTCCTGTAATTTGTGTCAGCAACTTGGTTGGCCATTGGAACCGAAAAGTTCATGACATCGACGTGCGTCGCGAAGAGAAATGCCAGTGCGGCATCATGTAAAATGTCATTCGGCAGCAGTCTGAAGAACGCGGTGCGAAATTCGTGTTCAGTGAAACGTTTGCGACTAAACGTCCATTCTCGGTTGCCAGTGCTGTATCCATTAAAGATGTCGATCATTTGATTCGTCTGTTGTTGTAAACCTACTTACCCTATTTGTGAATAGAAAATCATATCAATTTTTATTTTCAAATACTTAGTTATTTCATTTTCAATAACTAATAATTTTTTATCCATTATTGATATAAAAATTGATACATATCGTGGACCAATGATATGTATCATGTATGCAGGAAACGAATTATCCACACTACAATAATAACGACATAGAAACGAACGACCAACATGACACATGGCCTCCAGACAAGATTCAGGCAATTTATGAAAAATCCAAATGCAAGAGGAATTGATTCAGTTATAGGTCACGCGCTGCATATGGTGAGCGAATTTTCAGAAATGGAAATGACTGCGGAATCACCATCGATAACCGGGAAACGGCAGCATCATCAACATCATCAACATCATCAACATCAACATCAACATCAACATCAACATCAACATCAACATCATCATCATCATCAGCCGCCACAGCAATACGCATGGCTCAAAATGCAAATGAAGGTTTGGAAGGGAACTGCCATGACACGGCGTAGAGACGTTGCATATAATTTTAAGCAAATTGCCACACACATGGATTACGTTCATGACATGGCACTTCGCGGAGAAATAACTTACTCCCAAACAGACCAGCAGATGTACATTGATATTTTAACCGAGTATTTCGAAATATTTCGGACGGTGTTTATATCCGACGCCGTCTCTTCAGAAACCGTGGAAAGCGGCAGTGGTAGTGGTAGTGGTAGTGGTAGTAATGCGACGAATGGTTCTAATGATTCAAATGATTCATTTACAAATTCACCGACACCGCCGACACCTCCTACACCGACTACAACATATAGTTAGTCGATTCTTATCAACTTTCTTATCGACTGAATGTTACGGCAGGGTGCCGACTAACCATTTTTTATAATATTAAAATAAATAGTAAATATAATATTATAACAATTAAGAAATTCGGGTAAATACAAATAAAATTAACTTATTCATTTAAAGTAAGTATTCAATAAGTCATACTATTCATATTTTTTGTATTTGTTTAAGTTATTGGTTTGTATAAATATAAATATGACAGAACATAAGCCTAATGCCATTTTTGTGTTTGATATAGACGGGACAATCGTTCCGCATGGAAATATCAATTACGGCTGGGATGGAAAAAAGGACTTAATTGCCGCAATGAAAGATGAAATAAAAAAGGGAAACCAGATATGGGTATCGACTGCAAATACGGTATACGATGATAAAGAAAAACTGATGGCTTTTTTTAAAGATACTGAAATTGGTGATGCCGAAATTGAATTTATGAACCCTCAAATAATGAAAGGAATAATGGATAAACGAACCGATACAAATGCACAACCACCGAGCAGTGACTTTGACGGTAATCCAAACGATAATATTCATTTGAAAGGTTTGAAACCATTTGCTATTCGAGAATTAGCAAATCAAAAATTTACACCAGACAAATCTGCTGATATCAAAATATATCTATTTGATGACACTCCTAACCAAAAAGATCTAACTGCAAACTCTGAAAAATGTAACATTATATTTAACTACGTAAAAAGTTTTGAAAAAGACAAGCCAAACGACTTACTTGTTGATTTTAATAGAGCCAGAGCGTCTGTCACGGTAAAAAAGGATGTCGATTCTGCAAAAGTAAATGAAACAACGGATGTTAAGGTCGAACCAGCCGCGCCTGCACCCAATGATCCTATTATTCTTAATGCCGCCGATGGTTCCTCAAACCCGACAACAGCCAAACAAATATCTCCTATCATTGTTGAAGATCCGAAGGATCCAATAGTTCCAGTAGCTCCGAAAGATTCAATAGTTCCAGTAGTTCCGAAGGATCCAATAGTTCCAGTAGTTCCGAAGGATCCAATAGTTCCAGTAGCTCCGAAAGATTCAATAGTTCCAGTAGTTCCGTCCGCCGTTCAAGCGGCACTTACTCCAACCGAAGTTCCGGTAGTTCCAATAGCAGTTCCCGAAGTTCCGGTTATCGTTTCCAACGAAGAAGTTTCGTTATCCCCATTCAAATTTGAATCTGAAACCGGTGAAAAGGACATATGGGCGTTTTACAGATGTTTAATGCGCGGATTCTTACTCGCTACATATGAACAGGAACTTGAAACTATAAATGCAAACCCATCCGCGAATAAGGATGACAATGATAACAATAAACTCATTCTTCTTGGACAGATTGGTCGGCTGCTTCGCGGAATGGACAAGTCGATTCTTCATATCGATAACGTGTTCCAATTCGACGAATTCGCGATTACGGAATGTGATCTAATTGTTGGAATGCTTACCCGTATTTCACGGTGGTTCAAGCACAAGGTTCAACTTGACGTCCCTCGACAATACTTTAGATCTATTGATACCAGCAAAATCGCGCTCGAATCAAGCGCAGACTATTTCGTGCACCAGGTTGATTTGGCATTCAAAGATCTGAAACATAAAGTCCGGGATCCGACAAAACCGCCGATTGTTGTCAAAGATATTGAAGAGTTTATAGATTATTTAGCAGACGATATGAACAACGTTGGGCGTTCCAAAGTGCTGGCAACCTATGATGCAATAAAAGGGCTTGTTACGGCCGAAAAGGCACGGGCTCTCGCTAACAACGTTACTCGAAAAGTTCGTATTGTAATCGATAAAACAAAACAAGCTGGTAATAAGGCGGTCGAGAGGGCGAAAAAGTTTACCAGAGGTAAATATGTGTCATATTACGAACAGAAAGCGAAACGGCAACGCGAAAAGGCCGAAAGGGCCGATCAAGATCTTGCTGCAGTTATCGCCAAGCAGCCGCCAGTTCAATCCGGCGGTATGTTGGATGCATTGAATGCGCTGGCAGTATTGAGGTCATCATCATCATCATCATCACCATCATCATCATCATCATCATCATCGTCTGCTATTTCAGTGCCTGCCGCGTCAAGTAGGAAAGGGCTCGACTTATTTTACCCACTCAAGCAATACAGGGAACTTCATGCAACAGGTGAAATTGAAGTTATGCAGAAGCCGAATATGTCGGCGGTTGAATATTTCGAAAAATTGCCCGTTATGCTCACAAGAACAGGTAACATGGGAAATGATCAAGTGTTTCCTGCTCTATTCGGACACCCACTTTTACTGTATTTGCCGTTTGCTCGGGCATTTGGATGCGTTATTGAAGTGTATAGCCGGTCACCCGAAGCCGAATTAAAATTAAAATATTTATTTCCATCCAAGTCCGAAATTGCTAAGAGCACAGTCAGTATGCCGATTATTCGTATCATGGACGACAATCCATATAATACCGACGATCCAAATTTAAAAGAGGTTCTGGCATATCCAAACTTTCTCACACATCAGGACCAATATGTGGCAAATTTCAGTTTATTTTTACCATCTGGTGGCAGCGAGATTACTGATAAGGCGGTCAAATACTTGGCAAATAAAGTCAAATTGTCTTCGCAGATGCAAGCAAACAGCGACAAATTACAACAATTCGAAGACCAATACAATATCGCGGATGCAAAATATAAAAACGCTGAAACGTTAATGGCGAAAACTAAACAAGCAAAGGAAAATGCCAGAGATGCGTATAAAATTGCGAAGGAAAAATATGATAAGGATAAAAAGGATAAAGGTGCTGGCACTTTACCGCCAACTGCTGATTCCAAAGCACAACAAAGTGCTCAAAAAGATAATCGAACCGAATTTATAAAAACAAGGAAACTTTTTACAAAAGAGTGGGAAGTTTACAATACGGCCATAAAGGCCAGAAATGCGGCGTTTGCCCGATTATTGGTCACGAAAAATAGAATGAACGACGTGGCTTCTAAAATAAATAGTGAAAAATCCGAACATGATGGTAAAGCGGATGCGGCTCGACAGGAGGTGATAGCGACGTTGGACAAATATAAGGTTCCTACACCATTTGTAAAGCAAACTAAACAGGTAATAGTAAAACCGGTAATAGGAGCGCCATCGACGGTAGGAACAGCAGCATCAATAGTAGCAGTAGAATCGGCACCGGCCAACGCAGTAGCAGCACCAGCCACAACTCTGGCAGCAGCACCGGTAACAACAGCACCAGCACCAGCACCGGTAACAGCAGCACCGGTAACAGCAGCACCAGCACCAGCACCGGTAACAGCAGCACCAGCACCAGCACCAGTAACAGCACCAGTAACAGCAGCACCAGGAACAGCACCAGCACCATCAAAAACAGTAGCAGCGGCACCAGCAGCACCTGTCAAAGTAGCACCGACTAAATCACCAGTAGCAGTAGCAGCAGCAGCAGCAGTAAAACAGTCAAACCAATTAAAAATAATGACATTCAATGTTTGCTGGGAAGCACTTGCGGCAGATAACCCAAATCCACCAAATTTCACAAAACATTGCATGGTAAATGGTCTTAATCAATGTAAAACTAATATACGCGATGCAATCCTTGATAGAATGACAACAGGAGACACTGTAATATTTTTACAAGAATTTTCAAGCAGATTTGATGACTTTTTTGATAAGAAAGGCACTATCTCCGACTCAAGCGGTAACCAATCTAAAATTTTTACATATACTCTCAATGCACCATCATCTAAAAAATTTCACGTATACAGCGCAACACCTTGTTCTGAAACTATAACTACAATATGTCCAATAGACATTTTTCCAAATAGAGCGGACAGATGTTTCATGGGAAATCTGATGGGGTCGCCATTTACAAATTCATACGATTCTAATAAACCGGGTGATGGCAACTTAAAAGTTACATGGACATTAATGTCAGGGTGCAGACCCTATATTGTTCTCGTATTTAATGCCCAGCGCATGATACTGATAAACGTTCATTCAAACCACAATTCACCGTTTTCACAAGGAGGCACAAAATCATATACTCCAGCAGAAAGTGCAGAAATGGATAGACTGAATAAGCAATACGGTAATATGCAACAATATGCGTTTACCGAATTGAAAACAATGCTTCAAAAGGAAATACCAAATGAATTCAAAACATATCATATTATAATTGGAGGTGATTTTAATAGTGTTACGGAAGCGCGTTCTAAGGAAATGCTGGGTTTTCTTGGTATGAATGTAGCTACTGTAAACACTAATAATACGTTGAACCATTCAGCTCCTACATGTTCAAGCAATGACATGACTCAGTATACATCGGTCGATGATCACATTTACTCATCTGATCTAAAAGTTGTTGAATATAGCGTCCATCCCGTAGCCTCGGTAAAAAAAGATGGAAGTGGTAAATTTCTCTTCTCCGACCACTTGCCCGTATATGCGACAATAGAAATGCCGTGATGTATGGATGACGCACATTGCCATGAATTTTTAGTATCCCACATTCATAATCGAACTCATCGCCTGTGAATTCAGCCGGTTCGTATTTTCGGTTTTGGCGGTTTGGCAGCACTGTTTCAGATTCGCACACTTGTGTATTTCGGGAAGCCGGTGCTGTGCGCAGTATTTAATTCCGCAATACGTGCAATCTCCAATGATGGGTGCTGTTTTATTTACGCACCCATCGTTTCCGCATTTCGATTTTGATCTCGCAGTCGGGTTTGACTTTAACACAGTGACAGTAGCATCCATGATTTTAGCTGTCTCTGGCATTGTATTCTCTTCGTCCGTTTGAATGATAAATATATCGTTGTATGATATGTATGATATAATATTATATTTATCGTTATTTGTCTTCAATTTTATTATTTTGTTAATTCAACAATCTTACATTACAACCTTATATGTCTACGGGTCCACCAGAAGCAACAACCATCCGGCACGAAAACGTAAAGGATGCATCCGGAAATATCAATATATTGCTAATTTGGCCGCCCCCTTATGATGGCGGTTACCCAATTACAAGTTATCGAATTCAATATTCCCTCATTAACAATATCGATTATGTAACGTATAACCTTATTTTAGCAAATACACCGGAAGCTGTAAATCCCACCACCGGAGAACTCAGCTATACGCTTACGGGCCTGATTAAAGGTGGTATATACCAGGCTCGCATTTCCGCTCTGAACGGGTTTGGGTCCGGCGCATACTCCAATTTCATCTACGCCTTTCCCGGAACGGTTCCAACCAAGCTGGATGCAGTTACATCCGAAGTGTACGCCAGTCGAGGTTCTACGGAAGTGACAATTTACTGGATCAGGCCGTATGATGGCGGATACCCCATTCTGGGATACGCGCTGCGCGTCCGGTCAGTCACGGTTCAGTTCGACGCATCACGTGTCCCCATTCAATCGTCTATACAGCAACTAACTCCTTGGACTGACCCGCCATTGGCGTTGTCGGCAAATACACAATCCAGAACCATCACCGGTCTTTTAAATGGCACGTATTACCAGTTTCAGGTGGCTGCGCGTAACGACGTTGGACTCGCCGAGTATTGCGACACACTTCTCGTAAAACCGGGCGAGATTCCTGGCCTTTTTTCAGGAAACATAAGCACCAATTTTTTATCAAGCTCCGGTGCCCGAAACAACGGCCGGATATTTCTGGAATGGGTGCCACCTGCATACGACGGCGGATACGATCTTGAAAACTATATTATACAATACAAGTCAGATAATGACGTGTATTACACGCGACGGGTGCTCCCTCTCACGCAACGTCAAATTACCAACCCGGCCATGGTAACTATGGATTATTCGTTTAACAATATTGTGGTGGATTACTACGGAGACTTGTCGTCCAACCCCCCGATTCCAATCCAGTCCTCTCTCACGAATGATGTGAGCTACAACGTTCGCATCGGAGTGCAAAACGATGTGGGTATACGGTGGCTGCCTGACCGCGTCGGGCTAACTGACGTGTTTGCCACCGTAATACCCGGAACCTTTGCAAAGCCGGTTATGGATTTAAGCGCCACTATCGCAGACGGAACCACGAAACTCAGCTGGTCGTGGAATCAACGGCTTTTAAACAACGGTTACCCATTTGCAAATTATTACGTGGTTCGATATCGACCGTATAACGATTTATATTGGCACGAGTTGGTCTACCCGCAGTCAAGCGAAAAATTAAATGTGAACACCACAGTGAGTGGATACCTAATTACCGCCGCAGAAACGGGCCGAGACTATGTGAATTCCCAGATTTTTCCGGTGACTAAATACCAAAATGTTTCCTTTCGTTACACGAATGCGGTGCGCGATACGTCAACCAATGTGTATAACTATCTGGACCCATCATTTGGACCATTTCAGGAAAAACAACCGCTTGATAACGGTGTGCCCTATGATTTCCAGGTGGCGGCAGTAAATCATATTACTCGTGGACCGGATATAGGAATCGCGATTGGCCAGTATGCGCAAACGCGGCAAACACCGGGTCGAGTTCCTGACGCACCTGCACTATTTAAAATACAGAGAGAAACCACACGAGCGGTGGTAACGTGGTCGGTTCCCATCTCGGACGGCGGATACGCCGTAACAGGATATCGCATTCGCGTCCGCCCCACGAGCTGCTTCTCTATCCCGCTATCAGGTGGAGTGCCCGCGTTGACAACCGGGGCTATTGCAACCACCGTTTCCAGTTATAACCGGCAAGGCGTTGGCGTTTCTTCCAAAAATTCTTACTTTACGCCAGCTATTGCCGCACGATATACTGACGCTTCCGCAAATGCGTGGAATTCGACCGTATACACCATCGCCGTAAATGCGGGAAACACATTCCAGCTACCGTTCCGTTTTTTTGCCGCGGATGTTCTGTTTGATATCGCAATAAGCGCATCGAACGCGCTCGGATTCAGTAAGGAGCTATTCATATCGGACAGATACAGCACAAGAGCATACAAACCCGATGCACCCACTAAACTGTCAGGCCAGCTTCTAAAAAGCGCGGTGCTCAAGGGCGGTAGTGGGGCGATATTTATCAGTTGGACCACACCGACTTATTACGGAGGCTCGTTTGCTACCGGGTATACCTATGAAATTCAGTACTCATTGGTCGAAACAACTCCTGTACCGGGAGACGACAGCGTGTGGTATGCGCTGAATTCGAATCAGCAGATATTTGGAGTGTATACTTCTCCAGTCGCAACAATAACACCCAGAACAGTTATTACGTCATTGTATTCCATATACGCGTCTGCCAGCGGAATGATAGGTTCATCGTTCATGCAATGGGTGCGCGTGCGCGCAACCGCAAAATCAAATGCGAGCGGAGCAGGAGGGTTCAGTGATACCGCAAGCGATTGGGTTGTAGCAGGTGTTACTATCGTCGACTGAATTAACCTGTATTGATTGTATTGATGTATTGATTGTATTGATTGTATGTATATGTGCGTTCGTTTACGAAGTATGCGCGCACATATACATATTAAATATATACATACTTATTTGGGGTTAATTCGAGATCTTATTTTTTCAATCATATTCATATTAACCTTCGAGTTTATTTTTGTTGTTTGCTGTTGCGATGCTCGTGGCGATGCTCGTGGCGATGCTCGTGATTCGCTAACCGCCGAATGATGTTGATTTTCGGGGTTGCTCATATGGCATGACGAAAATCCAAATGGGCATCTGACGGGTGTTCCATCATTACCCAATAAATGTTGTTGTCTGGCTTTATTATATAACGGATATAGGTAATTTCTATAAGCAGATATATCACCAACCCCTTTATGTATTTTACCAGGAACAAATGAGAGTCTTTTTGTATTCTCTAATTGTGATGCAAAAATTGTCGCCATACCGTCCTTAATTAAATCTTGCCTGGGTATGGTTAATGTTCCAACTTTATAATATGGTGATTCCCAATTTTTAGTTAAATAATTGATGGGGTCCCGATCTGGGTCAGTTGAAAATTGTATTTTAAAATCAAATACAATATCATGTTTTTCTACATCGTGTTTGAACCCTTCTTTCATAGTAATTTCAGTATTATCTTTTACCAGTTTTGATAGCGTAGCAGCATCAGCTGTTTTAGCCTGTTCGGCCAGGCCAGTAGTAAAAATATGTCTTGTTTCGGCCTTAGGCGTAAATGCAAATTTAACAACGGCAGATGAGGTGTTACCTTCTATGGCAAATGGTGACATAGAGTAGTATTCACGACCTGCAACCGTATATGGTAGATGTAATTCTCTAAGTTGTTGGTCGGTCGGTTTACTATTGTTAGCCATGTCGATCACATTTCGAATATATGCAACTCCTCTCGTGATAGTTCCCACCACCTTTCCGGCTTCAAATGAATGAAAAAATGACAATGCATTGTTGTTAGGGATAGGGAAATTTTGTCCAGTTTCCGTAGTTAAAATGTCTATTTCTTGGTCCGGTCCCAGCTCTATTTTTGCTGCTAATCTTGCTAAATGGTAAGCCCCTTCACCAACTGGCGCTTCAGAAAATCGTATAGTTGTTCTAAAATCACCTGTTTTTTTAAAAATACCAGTTTTTAGATCGTATGGTATTCGTTTGAGGTCGGCTCCACCAATATGTAGATTGCCATATACCAATCCAATAGTATATCCATTACCAATAGTTGTTGCTTTATGATCGTCTACCGCTTCGGGGTTGATTTTTTGAGGTATAACCTTTTCTCTCAGTCTCTTTATTAACATATTTGCCCAGTCAGACCAATTTTTATTTGGATCTCCGCCGTTTAATTTAAGTGAAGCCAACGTCGCAACCGAAGCCAAAGCCGCGGCTGGTAATTCCGAAGCTGTTACAGAACGGTCACCTCCGGCATCCAATATTTCCTTATAATTATAGAATGGGAAATGTTTTCCTCCACGCTGATTTATTCTATATTTGGAGCGACGAAGAACGCGTTTCTTCTTTTGTGTCACACCGTATCGCTTAATCGATGTTCTGCGACCATTCTTTTTTTTATTTCGTCTGTTAAAACTAATAGGCATTGAATATGAATATATATTATATATTAGTGTAATATTATATAATATAATAAATATAAAATAGAAGAGATAGTAGATATAAATAGATATAAATTGAATAATGACGACAGATGCTGAGACGTCGTTACGCCTGGCGGCAGAAGTGCATAAACGGGTAAGACGCGATTTGAGAGACCAACGCATTATTCGAGCGGGTGCCAAATTCCTGGATATTGCCGACTTTATTGAAACTGCTACAAAAATGCACACATCTGATATAATTGCATCGTCATCGGATCCCAATCTCAATCTCACCGTAATAAATGGCGGTATCGGTTTCCCGGTAGGTATTTCTGTAAATGACTGCGCAGCTCATTACCATCCTGACTCGAATGATTCCAGTATTCTCTCATTTTCAGATGTTGTAAAAATAGATTTTGGAACTGAAATGAATGGATGGATTATCGATTCCGCATTTACGGAGCGGGTTTCATGTAATTCCACCGCGACGGTGAAAACACATAAAACAAATAAAAATATAAACAATACAGCCAATCCAACCAATACAAACACAATAGATGAAGACAAATATGAAGTATTGGCCAAATGTATGAGAGAATCAACGGATACGGGTATCCGAAATATTGGTGTTGATGTTCCTCTGCTGGAATGGTCGCAATCGGTGGAAGAAGTCATGCAGTCATATGACGTGCATCCCATATCCAATTTGGGTGGGCACAACATACTGCACGAAATAATCCACGGCAACATGTTTTTACCTGGACGAGCGAGCAGCGTTCGTGATCCGAGTGAGAGGTTCGCAGCGGGTGTATACGCAATTGAAACATTCGGAGCAACGGATGCCAATTTGGAAACGGATTGTGAAGCTCGAGAGAAGGGGGCCGGTAATATTTTCAGATTGAATCCAGGGTTTATGCGTTACACTGCGTCCCAGCTTGCAGTTCAGTTTCATTCACCAATTTTTAAAATACAATCCGTTCAGAGGGTATTCTCTCAAATAAAAACACGATTCAAGACGTTGCCGTTTGCAGAGCGGTATACGAACTCGTGCGACCGGACGCCGCTGTCGTTGCTTGTGAAACATGATGTATTGTATTGCTATCCGCCATTGTGCGTTGAACGAGGCGTAACTGCGCAATTTGAACACACAATCATGTTGAAAGATGGCGGAACACCAGTAACGGTATTTTCGCGCGACGAAGATTATTGATAGATTATTAATTTATTATTATAATATATAATTTACTATAAGTATATAATATAATTCATAAATTCATAAGCAAGTTACATGAATATAAATATTCCGCTTTTAGCAACGCTGGAAGACCCAACCTTTGTCTCTGTGGCGTTTCACCCAACCGCAAA
>Ga0214919_10005182_pt1 | contig 18630 bp, 16 predicted proteins | sample LL1503_MetaG_FD_177994 | JGI IMG/M metagenome (GOLD analysis project Ga0214919, IMG submission 177994) | Freshwater microbial communities from Lake Lanier, Atlanta, Georgia, United States - LL-1503 | ecosystem: Environmental > Aquatic > Freshwater > Lake | place: USA: Georgia | collected...
ATCTCACCGCGTTAGGCGACGCTGAAAAGTCTTACACCGCTAAAGACCTGGCAGTTCTTGAAGGACTTGATGCGGTTCGCAAACGCCCGGGTATGTATATCGGTTCTACCGATTCGCGTGGCCTTATGCACTGTCTCTGGGAAATCATCGATAACTCTGTAGATGAGTCACTTGCAGGATTTTGCAAGAAAATTGAAATTAATCTGGAAGCAGATGGTTCAGTTGAAGTTCATGATGATGGTCGCGGTATTCCGGTTGATAAAGAGCCTAAGACTGGTTTAACCGGCGTTGAAGTTGTTCTCACCAAATTGCATGCAGGTGGAAAGTTCGGCGGCGGGTCTTATGCCGCATCAGGCGGGCTACACGGCGTGGGCGCATCAGTTGTTAATGCACTTGCCGAACGCCTAGACGCAGAAGTCGATCGCAACGGAAAAATTTACTGGATGTCATTCAAGCGCGGCGTTGCTGGCGTATTCGAAGGCGAAGGCCCAAAGGCTGAGTTCACTCCGCAATCGGGCTTGCGAACTATCGGAAAAGTTTCTGCAAAAGTTACTGGCACGCGAATTAAATGGTGGGCCGATCGCCAGATCTTTTTAAAGGAAGCATCCTTTGATATTGAAGAAATCTATGCTCGGGCACGTCAAACTTCATTCTTAGTTCCAGGCTTAACGCTGATTGTTAATGACAATCGCACTAAAGCTGCAACGACTCAATCTTTTTATCACAAGGGCGGAATCTCCGAGTTCTGCGAATTCTTACAACCTGATCAACCAGTTGGCGAAGTAATTCGAATCTACGGAACCGGTCATTATCAAGAGACCGTTCCTGTCCTAGATGATAAGGGCCATATGGTTTCTACTGAAGTAGAACGCGATATGGAAGTTGATATCGCTATGAAGTGGGGCAACGGCTTTGATGCCACCATTCAATCTTTCGTAAATATCATCGCAACCCCAAAAGGTGGAACCCACGTTCAGGGATTTGATCGCGCGATAACCAAAGCCTTTAACGAAGCGCTTCGTGCCAGCGGAACTTTGAAGAAGAACGAACCAGATGTAATTAAAGATGACATCATGGAAGGCCTAACAGCGGTTGTCACAGTTCGCATGTCAGAGCCACAGTTTGAAGGCCAGACCAAAGAAGTTCTCGGAACCGCTGCCGCAACTCGAATTGTTTCGGCAGTCGTTGCCGACAAGCTAAAGGAATTCTTTAACACCACACGTCGCATCGATAAGGCCAATGGCCGTTTAATCATGGAGAAAGTTGCGGCAGCATCTCGCACCCGTATTTCAGCTCGCACGCACAAAGATCTACAGCGCCGCAAGAACGCTCTGGAATCTTCTGCGCTTCCAACCAAGCTCTCTGATTGCCGTTCCGAAGATGTAACCCGCACTGAACTTCTTATCGTTGAAGGTGACTCAGCACTTGGCACAACAAAGGCTGCGCGTAACTCAGAGTTCCAAGCGATCCTGCCTATTCGCGGCAAGATCCTTAACGTCCAAAAAGCCTCGCTTTCACAGATGCTCGATAACTCTGAATGCGCATCGATCATCCAGGTAATCGGCGCTGGTTCTGGAAAATCTTTCGAACTTTCAGATGCGCGATACGGCCGCATAATCTTGATGTCTGATGCGGACGTCGACGGTGCGCATATTCGTTGCCTGCTACTCACACTTTTATATCGCTACATGAAGCCGATGATTGATGATGGTCGCGTCTTTGCTGCCATTCCACCACTTCACCGCATCGAACTTACGGGTGGCGGTGGCAAGAAGGGCGAATATATCTACACATATTCAGATGATGAGATGAAGAAGGTCACCGCAGATTTGAAGAAGGCCGGCAAGAAGTGGAAAGAACCAATTCAGCGCTACAAAGGCCTTGGCGAAATGGATGCCGATCAACTGCGCGAGACCACGATGGATCCAGATGCCCGCACCCTGCGCCGTATCACCATCAAGGATGCCGTGGCAGCCGAGGCGATGTTCGAACTTCTCATGGGTAATGAAGTAGCTCCGCGTAAAGAATTTATTTCAACCGCTGAAATTGATCGCGATCGGATCGACGCTTAATTAATCAATCGCAACGAGATCGAAGTACTCGTCTTTCCAGATATCTTCATCGCCATCAGGTAGCAAAATCACTCGCTCTGGCTTTAGGGCTTGAACTGCACCTTCATCGTGCGAAACCAGCACAACTGCGCCTTGGTATTCCGTTAGCGCGCCCAAGATCTCTTCGCGAGATGCCGGATCTAAGTTGTTAGTCGGCTCATCGAGCAGTAGCACGTTTGCAGCCGAGACAACGAGAGTTGCAAGAGCTAATCGTGTTCTTTCGCCACCCGATAAGACCTTAACCGGCTTATGAACATCATCGCCAACGAATAAGAATGATCCCAATACATTGCGTGCTTCTGGTTCGCGTAGATCATCTTTAGAAGACATCATGTTTTCCAAGATAGTGCGCTCGAAGTCGAGCATTTCGTGTTCTTGGGCGTAGTAACCAAGTTTTAGGCCGTGGCCGTTTTCAACTTTTCCAGTGTCGGATTCGAGTTGATTAGCCAGAATTTTAAGAAGTGTTGTCTTGCCAGCACCGTTAAGTCCCAAGATAACAACGCGTGAGCCCTTATCGATTACGCAAGAGACATCGGTAAAGATTTCAAGTGATCCGTAGTTCTTAGAAAGCTCTTTACCAGATAGGGGAGTCTTGCCGCAAGGAGATGGCGTTGGGAATCGCAGCTTTGCGACCTTATCTTTAACGCGCACATCATCAAGGGAAGAACGAAGTTTTTCTGCGCGACGTAACATGCCTTGGGCGGCAGTTGCCTTAGAAGCTTTGGCGCGCATCTTCTCGCCCTGCTTCTGCAAGATTTCCGCCTTCTTCTCGGCGTTAGCACGTTCTTTCTTGCGACGGTGTTCATCTTGTTCGCGCTGCAATAGGTATTGCTTCCAGCCCAGGTTATAAACATCGATCACGTTACGGTTGCCATCGATATAGAAGACCTTATTTACAACTTGTTCGATTAAGTTAACATCGTGAGAGATTATTACTAGTCCACCTGAATAAGTGCTGAGGTAGTTACGAAGCCAGATAATTGAGTCAGCATCTAAGTGGTTTGTAGGCTCATCAAGAAGCAGCGTTTCTGCGCCAGAGAACAAGATGCGGGCTAGCTCGATGCGGCGGCGTTGACCACCTGAAAGTGTGTCGAGTTGATTGCCAAAGACCGCTTCGGAAACGCCAAGTGAAGTCGCAATTGCTTCAGCTTCAGAGGTTGCGGCATATCCACCAGCTGCTTGGAATTCGGCATCGACGCGAGAGTAACGTTCCATCGCTTTTTCAAGAGCGGCGCCTTCGGTAGTTGCCATCTCTTCTTCAACTTGGGTCATGCGAGCTGCGATCTGATCTAAGTCGCGCGCCGATAAAATTCTTTCGATTACTGTGCCATGATCTTCGCCGGTGCGGGGATCTTGTGGCAGGTATCCGATCTTGCCGGTGCGCTGTACTGCGCCACCTGCAGGAAGAGTTTCACCGGCTAAAACTTTGGCGAGAGTTGATTTTCCGGCACCGTTGCGGCCAACGAATCCGATGCGATCTCCGTGGTTGATCCGAACGTTTACCCCTGAGACGAGAAGTCGCGCACCAGCGCGTAGTTCAAGAGCGGTTGTCGAGATCATTTGGTGAAGTCTTCCACAGAGGAGAAGTTAAACGAAATTAAGCAGCGCCAATTCGTGTGCGACGTGGGGTAGCAAATGCTTTTCCTACTGCAGTGAGCTCGGTTGCAACCTGTGCCTTGATTGTGTCTTCTGATTTAAGAAGAGCAACGAGGGCAGTAATAGTTGTTTTTAGTTCTTTCTGCTCCGTCTCAAGTTCAAGTTTGCTCATCTTGGTCAAACGACGAAGCGGCATATCGAGAATGTAAGTGGCTTGTTCTTCATTTAACTTAAAGTCTTTGATCAACTTCTCTTTAGCTGCTGCTGCATCATCGCTGCCGCGGATAATTTTGATGACTTTATCGATATCGATAATCGCCTTAAGCAGACCATCAACCATTGACAGACGACCTTCTGCCTTAGCTTTACGGTATTCAGAGCGGCGACGCACTACTTCGATGCGGTGATCGATAAAGACTTGCAGCAGCTCTTTAAGACCAAGAGTTTGAGGGCGTCCTTGAACAAGTGCCACTGCGTTGATCGCAAAGGCATCTTCCATCGGAGTTAACTTGAAGAGCTGCTCCAGAACCGCTTCTGGCTCGAAACCGTTCTTAAGTTCAATAACTACATTTGTTCCAGTTTGGCCATCGGTTAGATCGATGATGTCAGAGATACCTTGAATCTTCTTTGCCTTTGCCAGATCTGCAATACGCTCAACAACTTTTTCTGGGCCGATATTAAATGGCAACTCTTTAATGGTGATTCCCATTTTGCGAGAAGTAACTTTGCTGATCTCCACAGTTGCGCGAACTTTGAATGAGCCCTTACCTGTTGCATATGCTTCACGGACACCTTCGATGTCAACTAGTTCTCCGCCAGTTGGGAAATCTGGGCCAGGAATATGTTTCATCAACTGGTTGAGCGTTGCCTTTGGATTTTCAATTAGGAATTTAGTAGCGGCGATTACTTCGCCCAAGTTGTGAGGCGCCATATTTGTCGCCATACCAACTGCAATACCTGATCCACCATTTACCAAGAGGTTTGGATAAGCAGCCGGAAGCACAAGTGGTTCAAGAAGCTGGCCATCGTAATTTGGGCCAAAGTCGACAGTGTCTTCATCTGCTTCAGCCACCATGGCCATGGCAGCGTTTGCAAGACGCGCTTCGGTGTAACGCATCGCAGCAGGGCCGGAATCGAGTGAACCAAAGTTTCCATGGCCATCGATAAGTGGAACCTGCATTGAAAATGGCTGCGCCATACGAACTAAGGCATCGTAAATTGCAGAGTCACCGTGTGGGTGCAACTTACCCATTACTTCACCAACAACGCGCGCGCTCTTGACATGGCCACGTTCTGGGCGAAGTCCCATATCGGCCATCTGATGCAAGATGCGACGGTGTACAGGTTTTAATCCATCTCGCGCATCAGGAAGGGCACGTGAATAAATAACTGAATATGCATATTCCAAAAATGATTCTGACATTTCAGATGAAACATCGATATCGACAATCTTGCCGGGATATTCACCGGGCTTTGGACCACTAACCTTTCCCGAACTGGGCTTTTTCGCCTTGGTTGATGTTGCGGCCTTCTTTGCTGTTGCCATGCGCGCATTCTGCCAAGATAACTGGCTAAATCGCGGTACCTACACGCGGTCTGCCACCGACGATTGCAACACAATCCGCGGCTAACTCTCGACCTGCCTGCAAAGCTGCGGTTAGGTCGCGGTTCTTGGAAAAAGATGCGATAAATCCCGCCGCAAAACTATCTCCCGCCCCAGTTGTATCGACAACTGTTGTCGCAACTGCGGGAAGGCTGATCGAATCAAAACCACGAACCTTTGCGATTGCACCAGCAGATCCACGTTTAATGACAACTACTTGTGAGAAATCAAGCAAGTAATCAAGAGCTCTTTCGATATCGACCGAACCAGTTAAGTAAATCGATTCTTCTTCATTTAAAAGTAGAACATCCATTAGTGAAAACCAGGTGTGTAGTTCTTTATCGGTTACATCTTTCATCGATCCAACGGATGCGGGGTCGAAGTAGATAGGGATGCCATCAGCTTTAATCTTGGCAACCATCTCTAATACGCTATCGCGAGCTAGCGGATTTAAGAGGGCATAGCCTGAGATATAAACAGCTTGGAAAGCGGAAAGATCAGGTAGATCTGCAATCGTTAAACGTGAGTTTGCGCCTTTATCCGGAAACATTGTGCGCTCACCTGAAGAGTCGACCAGCACAACAACTACACCGGATGTTTCACCAGGAATCACTAAATTTCCGTGCGCAACTCCAAGTGCATCAAATTCAGCCACAATCGCCGCACCTGCAGGGTCATCACCAACATGGCTAACGATTGTGCTGCGGGCATCGGTACGTGTTAGCCAAGCTGCAACGTTTCCAGCTGAACCGCCGCTGCTGGTGCTGATGCGACCAGCAGTATCGCTGCCGTAGTTAATTTTTTGGTGAGAAACATTTATGCGCGCGATGACATCAAGCATTACATCGCCGATACATAAAACGTTTATTGTCATGGAGATTATTGGTGTTGCTTAGCTACGGCGATATCGGCCGCGAGTGCAGAGTTCGATTTAATAATTTCGATATTTACAGCCAGCGATTCACCTTCGCTAGCTGTATGGAAGTGCTCGAGCAAGAATGGAGTAACGGCTTTACCGATGACACCGTTTTTATGGGCGCTAGCCAGTCCGCTCTTCAAAATCGCATCATGGCGCTTGCGTTCCATCTCGTGCTTAACGGGATTTGCAATAACGAGCGCGCTCTTGTGGGTCTTTAGAGCTTTGCGCGAAGCAATAATCTTGGCGATCTCTGCTGCGCTTTCTACGCGATGTTCGATCGTAAATCCTGAATCAGTTAGATAGAAGCCTGGGAAAGCGTTGGTCTTAAAGCCAACCACACCGATCGCCAAAGTTTCTAAACGTTCCAGAGTTGCACCAACATCAAGAATTGATTTAACTCCAGCGCAAACAACTGTTATATCCAATTGCGATAGTGCGGTTAGGTCAGCAGATTCATCGAAAGTCTGGTTGGCATCGCGGTGTACGCCGCCCAGACCGCCAGTTGCAAATACGCGGATTCCGGCAAGTGTGGCTAAGTGAGCAGTTGCGGCAACTGTTGTAGCAGCGCTCTTTCCAGTCGCCGCGATAATTGCTAAGTCACGGCTAGATGCCTTTGCAATGTCATCGCGATTTGCGATCGCCTGTAATTGATCATCTGTTAAGCCAATATGAACAACGCCATCAATGACTGCGATGGTTGCAGGAACTGCACCGTGATCGCGCACAATATCTTCGACTTCGCGGGCAATTTCTAAATTTTGAGGGCGTGGCAGACCGTGGCTAATGATCGTTGATTCGAGTGCAACTATTGGACGTCCTTCAGCGAGTGCTGCAGCAACTTCAGGCGATGGCGTAAATGGCATACGGTGGCTCATAAACCCAACCTTACCCGTGAGACGATAACCCCGTGCATCTTTCGCAAATCACTCCTTCGCTCTTTGCGAGCCTAGGTTTAAGTGGCGCCAGCGATCAAATCAATTGTGGCGAAAGCCCCAGCGGGTGCGAACTGCTATTTCTCATTGATGGCTTAGGGGCTAATGCGGTTGAAAAGTATGCGAGTTTTATCCCAACTATTTCTTCGCTAATTCGCCATGGTGCAGTGCGAACAACTTTTCCATCTACGACAGCAACAAGTTTGGCAACGCTAACAACCGGAGTAAATCCCGGAACGCACGGCATGCTTGGTTATACAGTTCAAGTGCCGCGCAGCGGAGGCCGCATCCTTAACTCACTTAAATGGGATGAACGCGTTGATCCAGCAATTTGGCAGCCAGTTCCAACGCTATTTGAACGCGCGATGGCGGCAGGAATTAACGTCACACACGTTGCCGCAAAGCGTTATGAAGATACTGGCTTTACGCGCGCGGTCTTTCGCGGAGCAAATTACCGTGGCGCCAATACCCATGAAGATTTAATTGCCGAAACAGTTCATGCGCTAAGTGCTTCTCCATCTTTTGTTTATCTCTATGTAAATGAGCTGGATGTTGCTGGCCACAGTGATGGAGTTGGTTCAGATAAGTGGTTAGCCGCACTCGTTTCCATAGATCAATTAGTTGCCAATCTGATCGCCAAACTTCCTCGTAAGACTCGACTTTGGCTAACTGCCGATCACGGCATGATTAACGTTGGCGAAAAGATTGTGATCGGCCAAGACAATGATTTGGCGCTCGATATTGCGACCATTGCGGGGGAGCCACGTGCGCGCCATCTCTATTTGGCCGAAGGCGCTCCGCTTTCAGCACATCAAGAAGTGGCATCGCGCTGGGAAGAGTATTTAGGCGATCGTGCAACGATTTATCTACGCAGCCAGGCAATCGCAGCCGGTTTGTTTGGTTCCGAAGTTTCGCTAGATGCATCCGATCGCATGGGGGATGTAATCGCCATCGCACACGGAGAATTGATTCTGATCGAAGCCGAACGTGAGAAACAAGAGAGTTCGATGGTCGGACACCACGGTGGAGCCACAGATATTGAAAGCTTTGTACCGCTCTTAACGGCCACAGTTTAGTAACTTTTAGCAGTTATTTTTCGTCAGTTGGTTCTTCGGTTGTTTTGCGACCAAACATAATTTCATCCCATGAAGGAACTTTGGCGCGCGCTGTAATTCCATCTTGGCTATCGCCAGGTGCAGGAGTTTCGCGAATTGAAACTAAACGTGGAGTCTCACGGTTGATTTCGGCTTCAAATTCTTCATCTGTTGGATCGTTATCTGGTAGATCATCAAGAATTGAAGAGATACTGCGAACGGATGCGTTATCAATACGAATCGGTTCTCGTGGCTCTGCCGGTTCTGAAATGCGTGAAGGATGGGTTGGTTCGGCATAAACCAGACCAGGTTCGAGGCGACGTACGGGCGATGCTTCACCAGTCATCCAAGCAGCATTGTCATCTAACGGTGTAATTGAACGACGGTTTGTATCAAAAGAGAACTTGGCAGATCCAACGCCATCGCGATTTGGATAGTGAAGTTCAATGGTCCATGTGCCATCTTCTAAACGCCAGGTATTCCAATCGATCGCATCGATATCAACTCCGCGTGGAGCAAGTCTTGAGATAACGATTTCTAGAAAAGTTGGCGCATCTTTGGCGATATCTTTACCGTCGCGGCGCGGAGTTAGCGCGTGAACTTGATCGATAATAAATAATCGCTCTTGCAAGATTGGTCCCGCAAAACGTTCGACCTTTTCTACTGTAATATTTCCATCGCGTGCGATAACTTCCTTCGTTTCCCCGGCGCGCAAACGGCGCTGAATTTCCTTAACACTCATCACTTCGTTCTCATCTCCAACGGGCACTGAAGTTAAGCGCGGTTGGTTTACAGTCGCGCGAAGGGTGTCGCTGATTCGCAGGGTGTGTTCGTTGCCATTGTTATCGGTGAGCGCTAGGTGCACCCCATCTGGGGTCTTGCCGGTAAGGCGTAGCTCACTCATGGGGGCGAGAATACCCGCAGCGGGTGAGAAAGTAGGGCAGGGTCAGCATCGGCTGAACTAGCATCGGCTGAACCAGGCTTGGTCGCGGGGAGTTAGACGATTTACGCTCAGACCCCGTTCTGTGGCAAGATACGCACTCTGCGCGGCACTTTTGGTTGCGCTTTTAAAAACGCTTATTTAGATGATGAGGACCATACGATGAACATTCTTGATGCCGTTGATGCGAAGTCACTTCGCCATGACATCCCACAATTTCGCGCTGGAGATGAACTCAAGATCCACGTTCGCGTTATTGAAGGAAGCAAGAGCCGTATCCAGGTCTTCCAAGGAATCGTTATCCGTCGCCAAGGCGATGGCGTTCGTGAAACTTTCACAGTCCGTAAGGTCTCTTACGGCGTTGGAGTAGAACGTACATTCCCAGTACACACCCCAGTTATCGAAAAGATTGAACTCGTTAAGAAGGGCGATGTACGTCGCGCCAAGCTTTACTACCTCCGCGATCTCCGAGGTAAGGCTGCCAAGATTCGCGAAAAGCGCGATGGCGTTGAAGGTTACGGCGATGGAATTCTCTCAACTCCTGAGAAGGAAGTTGTAATCGAAGCTCCAGTAGCTGAAGTTGTGGCAGTGTCCGAGCCAGTAGTTGCTGAAGTCGTGGCAGAGGTTCCAGCTCAAGATGTGACAACCGAAGAAATGGTTGAAACTCAAGAGGCTGCAGCTGAAGACAAGCCTGCTGAATAAGTAACTCTTCTCCAATGCCACGCAAGGGCTCGCTGTTACGCGAGTTACCTATCCTCGTTATTGTCGCGCTCGCAGTTTCGCTTGTCATCAAAACATTTTTAGTCCAGTTCTTCTATATTCCTTCGGGTTCTATGGAGAACACTCTTCAGATTAATGATCGCGTTGCAGTAAATAAAGTTCCATTTATTAGCAGTGCGATTCACCGCGGAGATGTCGTAGTTTTTCGTGATCCCGACAATTGGCTACCTGAGCCATACACCGGCGATCAAAATAAATATTTATTAAAACTTAAAGAAGGCTTAGTAGCCGTTGGAGTGCTTCCAAATCCGGCAAAGCAATACTTGGTAAAGCGCGTAATTGGCGTAGCCGGCGATAAAGTTGAATGCTGTTCTAAGAATAAGAAATTGCTGATCAACGGCGTTGAAATTAATGAGCCCTATATCTTCGCTGGAAATTCAGCCAGTGATACCAACTTCAATGTCACAGTTCCTGAAGGCAAGATCTGGGTTATGGGAGATCACCGCGCCGCAAGTGCAGATTCGCGTTTTCATCAAGAAGATATCAACCACGGAATGGTGCCAACTTCTAAAGTTACAGGTCGAGTACTCGGCATAATTTGGCCGCTGAAAAATTTGGGAATAGTTCACTCTTACTCTTCGCTAAAATAAAAAATTTAGAAATGAAGGTAATAGAATCCCTGCTGATCGAAGCCGGTATTACGCCACTTGCAGGAGTCGATGAGGCAGGTCGCGGAGCTTGTGCCGGCCCGCTTGTCATTGCATCCGTTGTTCTCGCCGATCCATTTGCACCAGCGTTAAAAAAAGTGCGCGACTCGAAAGACGTATCTGAAGTCGAACGCGAAAAATTATTTGAGGTTGTAACCGATACGGCATTAGCGGTTAACGTAATTATCGTTCCAGCCGCAGAAGTAGATTCGCGTGGCGTGCACGCAGCAAATCTCGATGGTATGCGCCGCGCAGTTCAAGGATTAACGGTTACGCCAAATTACGTACTGACCGATGGATACGCGATCGAAGGGTTGGCACTTCCAAATGTTGCGGTGTGGAAAGGTGATCAAGTAGTAACTTGTATTAGCGCGGCGTCAATCATCGCCAAGGTGACTCGTGATCGCATCATGCGCGAAATAGATGGCACTTTCCCAGATTATGGCTTTGCCAAACATAAGGGCTATATCACCAAAGCCCATACCGAAGCTCTACAAGCGCATGGCCCGTGCATAGAACATCGCCGTTCCTTCGCAAATATCACAGCGCTGCTTAAATAATTACACACAACTCCTGATCATCTTGAGTTAACTGTCTGCAGGAGTCTTTAACCTGCCCGCCATGAGCAAAGTTGGTGAAACGAAGAAAAACCAAAAGACTGGCGCTTTTGGCGAGCAAGTAACCGCTGATTATTTAAAGCAGCGTGGCGATGAAATTCTCGATCGAAATTGGCGAGTGCGCGAAGGTGAAATTGATTTAGTTTCGTTAAGTAGCGATGGGATATTTCACTTCATAGAAGTTAAGACCAGATCTTCGCTGGCCTTCGGTCATCCTTTCGAAGCTATCAACCGCGATAAGGCTCATCGGATGCAACGTTTAGCTCTTGCATGGCTAGCGACCCACGGATGTTTAGGTTGCGAATATGCCATCGATGTTGTCGCAATCCTTATCGCTGCCGATGGAAAGCACTCTTTGGAATATCGGGGTGCGATCCTATGAGCCTGGGACAGACAACCAGTATTGCTTTACATGGTTTAGATGGCGCAGTTGTCACAGTAGAAGTAGATATTGCAGATGGCCTGCCGATGTATTCACTATTGGGCTTGCCAGATGCAGCGCTTAACGAATCGCGCGATCGAGTGCGAGCCGCGCTGATTAATTCGAGTGAAGTCTGGCCCAATAGAAAAGTCACCGTTTCGCTATCTCCGGCTTGGCTGCCAAAGAGTGGCTCTGGATTTGATCTATCGATTGCGCTTGCCATATTGATTGCAAATGGAGCGCTGCCGCAAGAACCGCTAGAGAAAGTTGTGATTTTTGGAGAGCTGGCCCTCGATGGTCGCATCCGTTCGGTACGCGGTGTTTTGCCAGCACTGATCGCAGCTTATAAATCTGGAATAAAGCGCGCGCTGGTTTCACCTGAGAACTATGCCGAAGCATCGCTTATGTCGCAGATGGAGATTCTAACTTTCCCGAATCTTTCACAGGTATTACGTTTCTTACGTACCGGTGAAATAACTACTGCACCGCAGTTAGAACTAGATGCTTCAATCTATGAAGATCTTCCAGATTTCTCCGATGTTGCAGGTCAAGCACGTGCCAGATTTGCCGCTGAAGTTGCCGCAAGTGGGGGACACCACCTGCTATTGATCGGACCACCAGGTGCGGGTAAGACAATGATCGCTTCTAGATTGCCAACCATCTTGCCCGCACTTGGTTTAGATCAAGCCCTTGAAGTAACCGCAGTGCATTCAATCGCTGGTTCACTAGGTACACGTTCGCCAATGTCGCTGGTTGCGCCAATAGTTTCACCGCATCACAGCGCATCTCGCGTAGCAATGGTTGGAGGTGGATCTCATGCGATAAAGCCAGGTGCCTGTTCGTTGGCACATCACGGTGTTCTATTTATTGATGAAGCACCCGAATGCGCGGTGGGAGTTTTAGATTCACTTCGCCAACCTCTCGAATCTGGCACGATCACAATTGCGCGCAGCGTCGGCAGCCTTACCTTTCCTGCGCAATTCCTATTGGTGCTTGCCGCAAATCCCTGCCCGTGTGGAAAGTTCACCGGTAAAGGTCGCGCCTGTATCTGTTCTTCGCTTGCAGTGCGCCGCTATCTCGGGAAGTTATCGGGACCGCTTATGGATCGCATCGATATGCGCGTACAGGTTGAGCCGGTAAGTCGCACTGAGATGGCGCAGACCGAACTAGGTGAAAACAGCGCCGATATTCGTGCGCGAGTTGTCGCCGCTAGAGCAACGGCAGAAGCTCGCTTCGCTCATGAGAGTTGGAAATTAAATTCACAGATCCCATCGCGCGCTCTTCGCACGACCTATAAACCAGAGAGAACAGCGATGAACTTCTTGCATGATCAATTGGAGAAGGAGCTCTTAACTGCTCGCGGATTGCACAAAATCATTCGCCTCTCTTGGACATTGGCAGATCTCGCTGGCCGTAAGCTTCCGAATTTGGCAGATGTTCAGCGCGCTCATCAACTTCGCGAGGGTTCAGAGCTATGAGCGATATACAAGCACGCCTTGCTTTATTTTCTGCGATTGAAGGTGGTCATATCTTTTGGAGCCAGGAGATATCTACAAATGGCGCCGAATATGTTTACAAGAAGTTAAAAGCAGCAGGTTATGACTCCATTAAATATGCGAAGGCAATCGAGCGAGTTAGAGCTGCCGATGCAAAGCAGATCGCCTGTAGTATCGCAAACACAGGTGCAGAATTCATTACGCCCGAGATGGAGCAATGGCCAACGCAGTTAAACGAACTATCCGCCATTCCAATTGGCTTGGTTGTTAAGGGAGAGATATCCACGCTTACAGAGAAAGGGTTAGCTATAGTCGGAACTCGCAATCCAACTCCATACGGCGTTCGTAACGCAGGAGATTTCGCTGCAGGTTTTGTAGATCGCGAATGGGTGATCGTTAGTGGAGGTGCTTACGGAATAGATTCAGCAGCGCATAAAGGCGCCTTGATTGCGGAAGGTTTAACTGTTGCGGTACTTGCCGCCGGAATTGATGTGGCATATCCAGCCGGCAATGCGCGATTGTTCGCTGAAATTTGCGAGAACGGTGCGCTTGTTTCAGAAGTTCTACCTGGCGCACATGCAATTCCTTCACGTTTTCTAACTCGGAACCGAATAATTGCCGCGCTCTCACAAGCCACCTTGGTAGTTGAAGCAGCGTTTAGATCAGGCTCACTCCGCACGGCGCGAGATGCTGCTGAGTTGATGCGACCAGTGATGGCGATACCTGGGCCGATAAGTGCACCAACATCTGAGGGGTGCCATCGCTTAATTGGAGAAAGATCTGCCGAATTAGTTACATCAGTCGCTGATGCAATTGAACTAATTTCCACTCTTTAGGCATTGCGGGCGCTTAATGAGAGAATAAGCGCATGAGTGGCTTCCGTTCCGGCTTTGTCGCAATTGTCGGCCGTCCCAACACTGGAAAATCAACTCTCATTAACGCACTTGTTGGTAGCAAGATCGCAATTACATCACCGCATCCCAACACCACGCGCCATGCCATTCGCGGCATTGTTAGCCAACCAACTTTCCAAGCGGTCCTAGTTGATACCCCGGGTATTCATAAACCAAAGACCTTGCTAGGCCATCGCTTAAATGCGGTTGTCGGCGAAAGCCTTGATTCGGTAGATATCGTCTTGATGTGCCTGCCTGCAGATGAAATATCTGGGGGCGGTGATTTATTTCTGGCACAAGAGATTGCCAAGCACCCTCGCGCTAAAAAGTTTGCACTTGTTACCAAGACTGATTTAATTTCTAAGGAGAAACTGGCTCTACGTTTGGCCGGTATCAACGAATTAGCTCAAGGATTTTCTTGGGATGAGATCGTGCCTGTATCTGCAGCAATTCACTCACAGATCGATTTATTGGCCGAACTAATTGGTAAGAACTTGCCAGTTGGTCCAGCCTTTTATCCAGAAGATGTGAAGAGTGATCAAGATATCCAACAACTAATCTGTGAGCTTATTCGGGAAGCTGCGATGCGCGATGCGCGTGAAGAGCTTCCGCATTCAATTATGGTCACAATCGATGAGATGGCAGAGCGCGATGAAAAAGGATCACGACCATTCTTCGATATCCATGCGACTATTCATGTTGAGCGCGATTCGCAGACTGGAATTATCCTGGGACATAAAGGGGAACGTCTGAAAGATATCGGAATACGCGCGCGCGCAGATATCGAACGGGAATTAAATGCGCGGATTTTCCTTGGGTTGCACGTGAAAGTTTCTAAAGAGTGGCAACGCGATCCCAAGTTGCTACAACGTTTAGGTTTTGGCGAAAACTAAGCGTCGCTCTTTCGGCTCGCCAAGTATGAGCCGATCAATACAAGTGGCAAACCAACAATAATTCCCACGGTTAGCGGTTCGTTCAAGATAATTACACCTAGGACAACTGCAAATGCTGTGTTCATGTAGGTCACTAACGATGCGCGAGTTGGCCCGATCTCGGCCATTACCGTGAAGAAGACCGCGAAAGCGATACCAGTTGAGAAAACACCAAGTGCAATCAGCGAATAAATGGCGTTGTGACTAATTGGGCGATCGGGCCATAGGAAAACGAGGGCTGGGGAGTAAAAGATGGCAGTCATCGCCATGGCAATTCCGTTGATAGCAACGCCAGATGCGCCAGGCATTTTGCGAGTTACATGGATGACTGCAAAGGCATAGCCGAGCGATGCTGCAAGGATCATGAGAATAGAAATCGGATCTGATGAGCCGGTAAAGCTTTCGATTCCCACGAGCAAGAAAACACCTAGGAATCCAACGACAATTCCGAAAAGTCGCCTTGGTTGCAATACTGATTTATCACCGTATGTGGATGCAATTAGCGTAGAAAAGATCGGCACCGATGAAACCAGTAAACCGGCAAGACCAGAAGAAATTTTCTGCTCCGCAGTTCCAATCAAGATCCACGGACCAACCATCTCAAAGAGGGCGTAGACCGCAATATATTTCCAACCTTTAATGGCGGTAAAGAAAGATTTATCGTAGATAGAAATCGGAATAAGAATTAGTGCGCCAATAAATACGCGACCCAAGACAACTAGCGCTGGTGAAAAGCCGTTATCTGAATCAACGGCGACGCGAATAAATAGGTAAGGAATACCCCAAAGAAAACCAGCCAGGATGAAGAGGATCAGATTGCGGCGCGACATAAGTCGTGGTACTCCAGTGCTCGAGAGATTAAATCAATTAGCGCAGCACGCTGCGATAGAGCGCAATAGTAGCCTGTGCGACCGCATCCCAGCCAAAGTGTGTTGTGGCGCGTTCGCGCCCGGCTTCGCCATATTTCTTTAATAATTCCGGGTTAGCCATTAAACGAGTAATCGCCGCAGATAAATCACCCTCAAATTTGCTGTGATCTTCGGTGTAATCAACTAGTTCACCAGTCTTTAAGTGATCTACAACTTCCGGTATTCCACCGATGCGCGAAGCCAGAACCGCAGTTTGGCAACCCATCGCCTCCAGATTAACAATTCCAAGAGGTTCGTAAATAGATGGACAGAGGAATAGTTCGGCCTGAGTAAGTACGGCGGTTAACTCCGCATGTGGCAACATATCTTTGATCCACCAGATATTTTTTCGGGTCTTTTGAAGCTCGGCAATTAACTCAGCAACTTCCGCACCTATTCCAGGTTCATCAGGGCTACCAGCGCAGAGCACCAAGCCATGTTCTGCAGGAACAGATTTCCATGCGCGCAGCAAATGTGCCAAACCTTTTTGGCGGGTGATACGACCGACAAATGTGGCATAACTTCCTGTTATTCCGTACTTTGCCAAAACCGATGCATCTGGGTTTGGCGCAAATTTACTTACATCGACGCCATTGCGAATGGTGTGAACTTTTGCGGGATCAACGTTTGGATAGGCGCTTAATACATCTGCGCGCATGCCATCACTTACCGAAATAATTGCAGCAGCGCTTTCGTATGCGGTTTTTTCTGCCCAAGAAGATATCTGGTAACCGCCACCGAGTTGTTCAGCCTTCCACGGGCGTAGTGGTTCCAGAGAATGTGCGCTAACAATATGGGGGATTCCATAGAGCAAAGCTGCGGTGTGACCTGCCATGTTGGCATACCAAGTGTGTGAATGCACCAACTGTACGTTTGCAAGATTTTTTGCAATCGCCAGATCCGTTGCGATAGCTTTAAGCGCAGGGTTTGTAGATGCGAATTCACCAGGTGTGTCATATCCAAAGCTGCCATCGGTTCGAACTCCACCAAAACAATGGACATCGACGTTAACTCCAGAAATCTTGCGCAGGGCCTGCGTTAATTGGACAACGTGAACGCCAGCACCACCATAGACTTGAGGTGGCCACTCTTTAGTGACGATGCCAACTTTGAGATCACTGCTCATGGGTCAGAGCCTAAACTAACTTTTAGAAATTGCTACTGTCGCGTTCGAACTCTGGCGAGTAGATTAAATACATGAAGCGGAGAGAGCGCCCACTAGGAATTGTCCTGGCAGGTGGCGAAGGTAAGCGGTTAATGCCACTTACCGCCGATCGCGCAAAACCGGCCGTTCCATTCGGTGGTTCTTATCGCCTGGTTGACTTTGTTTTATCTAATTTAGTTAATGCTGAAATGCGCAAGATCGCGGTGCTTACACAATACAAATCTCACTCACTCGATCGTCACATAACAACTACCTGGCGCATGAGTACTCTTACTGGAAATTACATTACGCCAGTTCCTGCACAGCAACGCCTGGGACCGCGTTGGTACACCGGCAGCGCCGATGCAATTCTGCAAAACTTCAATTTGATTCAAGATGAAGATCCAAATCATGTTCTTGTCTTTGGCGCCGATCACGTTTATCGCATGGATCCAGATCAAATGTTTGAAGCGCATCTCGAATCCGGCGCAGGAGTCACAGTTGCTGCGATCCGGATGCCTCGTTCGGAGGCACATGATTTTGGAGTAATTGAGTTAGCCGATGACGGTATAACAATAAAAGCTTTCCACGAAAAGCCATCTGATCCACCTGCAATGCCAGGTCATCCCGATCTCTGTCTGGTTTCAATGGGCAACTACATCTTCCGACGCGACATTATGGAGGAAGCTTTAATTCTTGACTCAGAAGATTTGGAAAGCCGCCACGATCTCGGTGGAAATATTATTCCGATGCTGACCAATAACGGCGTTGCAAAGGTGTATGACTTTGCAAATAATGTAGTCCCAGGTGAAACAGAACGCGATAAAGGATATTGGCGCGATGTTGGTTCGATCGATGCCTATTACGATGCCCATATGGATTTAATTTCGATCCATCCGATCTTTAATCTTTACAACCGCGAGTGGCCTCTGCTCACTAACCCTCCGTCACTTCCACCTGCAAAATTCAGTGATGGCGGAATCGCACAGGATTCCATCGTTGGCGCCGGATCAATCATTGCTGGCGGCCAAGTAAATCGAACCGTAACTTCATATGACGTGCACGTTGGCGCGGGAGCATTCATCGATGGTTCAGTTCTGATGCCGTCGGTTAAAATTGGTGATCGCGCAATTGTTCGCAGCGCTATCCTTGATAAAAACGTTGTGGTAGAACCTGGCGCTCAAATTGGGGTTGATTTGGAACGTGATCGTGCTCGATTCACAATCTCTGATAGAGGAATTGTAATTGTAGGCAAGGGCGTTCGCGTTACTGCTTAGTTTTTGCAGCGATTTCTGGGGCTAAAGACATTTCTTATATCCAACTCTCGGTTCGATCTCGCAATGTGCGGTAACGATCGACAACTTCATGTGTTGGGCTCGCTGATACTTTTTCAATCTTTCCGAGATCCCAGATTGGTGCACTCGCGCCGCCAAGTAAAGCCCACGCTGCTTGGCGTGCTGCGCCATTAGCTACATATTCACCAGCAGGTGGAACTAGTACTTCGCGACCAAAGAGCGCAGCTGCGATCTGTGAAACTGCCGGGTTCTTAGCAGCGCCTCCAATCAAGATGATGCGCTTTACATTCACGCCAAGTTTT
>Ga0214919_10005183_pt1 | contig 18630 bp, 13 predicted proteins | sample LL1503_MetaG_FD_177994 | JGI IMG/M metagenome (GOLD analysis project Ga0214919, IMG submission 177994) | Freshwater microbial communities from Lake Lanier, Atlanta, Georgia, United States - LL-1503 | ecosystem: Environmental > Aquatic > Freshwater > Lake | place: USA: Georgia | collected...
CAACGCCTTCCATACGGCGCTCCACGACACGAATCTCCCGGGAAAGACGGTGCTGGTCACCGGCTGCGGCCCGATCGGGATTTTTGCCGTCGGGATCGCGAAGGCTGCCGGTGCCTCGCACATCGTCGCCAGTGATGTAAACCCCAAGCGACTCGAACTCGCGCGCGCGATGGGCGCCAAGTCAGCCGTGCACCCGTCAGAGGCGGAAGCGGCCGTCCGCGCCGCCACCGACGGACTCGGCGTCGATGTTGTGCTCGAGATGAGCGGTGTGCCCGCGGCGATCCACCAGGCGTTCAAGCTGGTGCGCGTCGGTGGCCGCGTGCAGATGCTTGGCATTCCGTCCAATCCGATGGATGTGGACTTTGCCACCGAAGTGATCTTCAAGGGCATCACCGTATACGGCGTGGTCGGGCGTCGGATGTATGACACCTGGATCCAGATTACGCAGTTTCTGCGCTCGGGGCAGTTCGACCCGACCCCGGTGATCACGCATCGGTTCCCACTTGAGCAGCACGCCGAGGCGATTGCGGCCATCAAGTCGGGCGAGGCGGGCAAAGTCATCTTTGAGGTCGCATAACTATGGCGCTCAATGCCGGATTTGCGGCGGATCTTGAGGGACGGATCGCGCAGCTCAAGGCCGACAAGGTCTACAAGACGCTGAACTATCTGGACTCACCGCAGTCGGCGCGGGTCCAGATGGAAGGACGCGGCGAAGTCCTGATCATGTCGTCCAACAACTACCTCGGCCTGTGCAACGAGCCCAGTGTGGTGCAGGCGGGGCTTGATGCCCTGCACAAGTACGGAGCCGGCACGGGGAGCGTCCGCTTTATCTGCGGGACCTTCACGGTGCATCGTGAGCTCGAGACGGCGCTCGCGCGGTTCGTGGGCACGCCGGCGGCGATGTCGTTTGTGTCGGCGTGGAATGCCAACGAGGGGCTCACGGCAACGGTGGTGGAGGAAGGGGACTTTGTCGTCTCCGACGCGCTGAACCATGCCTCGATCATTGATTCCATTCGCTTGGCCAAGTCGATCACCAAGTGCACGACCGCCGTGTACAAGCATGGCGACCTCGACGAACTGGTGGAGAAGCTCAAGGCCAATGCGTCGGCCAAGCGTCGACTGATTTGGACGGATGGCGTGTTCTCCATGGAAGGGAGCGTGGCCAAGCTGCCACAGCTCCTGCAGATCGCGCGCGACCACAACGCCGTGCTGATCATGGACGACTCGCACGCGACGGGTGTGCTGGGCGCGACGGGGCGCGGCACCGCGGAGCATTTCGGGGTGGTGGGTGAGGTGGATATCATCACCTCGACGCTTGGGAAGGCCTTGGGTGGGGCAGCGGGTGGCTTTGTGGCTGGGCCCGCCGCGTTGTGCGACATGCTGACGCAGCGGTCGCGTCCGCAGCTGTTCTCCAACGCGCTGGCTCCGACGATCGCCGCGAGTGCGCTGGCGTCCGTGGAGTTCATTGAGGCACATCCGGAGCGCGTGACCCGACTGCACGAGAACGCGAAGCACTTTCGAGCGTCGCTGATCGAAGCGGGGCTCAAGCCGTTGGACGGCGAGACGCCGATTGTGCCGATCATTGTGGGAGAGACCGCCGCGGCGATCCAGATGAGCGAGATGCTGCTCAATGAAGGGATCTTCATCACGGGGTTTGGCTTCCCGGTGGTCCCGCACGGTACGGCGCGACTGCGGTGTCAGGTGTCGGCGGCGCACACGCGCGACGACCTCGATCACGCGGTTCGGGTGATTCGAAAGGTCGCGGCGCAGGTTGGGATCCTGAAGTAACGACCGTGACCCTCGCGCCGTACACATCGTCCCACTAATGAACCGCTGGGAGGCCCGCAGGGCCGCCCGGCTGTTCACGTGCCCGTGTTGCTGACGCCATTCACGCGAGGTTGGACATGCTTTCGATCCGCCGTAGCCTGCTGTCCCTGACTATGGTCGCTGGCGTGCTGACCCCTAGCATCGCGCGCGCGCAGCAAGTGCCGCAGGCGGCGCAGGCGGCGCAGGTGGCGCCGCAGCCCTGGCAAGACTCCTGGTTCTGGGGAGCGTACGGCGGCGGCACATCGATCCGCACGAATACCGGACGAGTGACGGCGCCGACCGCAGGCGCCGAGTGGTTTATTACCCGATCGGCCGTGGCGCTGCATGTGTTCGCGGAACAGGCGATTTTCGCCGGCTCCTCGCAGTTGTCGATTGCCGGGATGGCCTCACCTCGTCTCGTCTCGATTACCGATTTGCAGCGCGTGGGATTCGGCGTAGCGATGCTCTCGCCCGCGGCAGGGAGTTTCAAGCCGTATTTTGAGCTCGGGTATTCGTTGAACCTGGTGGGCTCGGCCATCGACAGTCTGCGGTCCTACGCCACCGCGGCGCAGCGCGATTCCGTGAACAGCGCCATCAACACGGCCAGGTCAACCGGCAGACTCTTTGGCTCGGTTGGCGCCATGGTGCTGCTGGGCCAATGGGCGCCCTACCTTCAGGCGACCATCATGCCGACGAAGGGCGCTGGGACGTCGCTGATCAACGGCGACGGCATGGGATACACGGTGTCGTTTGGGCTGCGCTACAACTTTGGCCGGTCGAGCGACAAGATCTTTTAGCGCGCGCTCACGGCTGCATTCCGCTTAAACAACACCGAGCAGGTCGCTAGCGACCTGCTCGGTGTTTCGTTCATGGCAACGCGCGGAAATGCCGCGAGTGCTTCAGCGCTCGCTTCAGCGCTCTGCGTTATCCCTTCTTGCCCTTTGGCGCAGCCTTCGCTGCCGTCTTGGCCTTAGCCGCGGGCTTCGCCGCGGGCTTCGCCGCGGGCTTCGCCGCGGGCTTCGCTGCCGACTTCGCCTTGGCGGCTGGCTTTGCAACCGACTTGGCCGCAGGCTTGGCGGGCTTTGCGGGCTTGGCAGCCTTGGTTTCCTTGGTTTCCTTGGCTGGACGTGTCGTCGCGACGGGTGCGGCTTCGACAGCGGGCGCGGCCTTGGGGGCCGGAGCCGGCGAATCGTCGACGACACCAATCAGGAGGAAGTCGGGGGGCAACACGGCCTTTGTGGGACCGCCACGACCCGGACGGCCCGGCGCGCTGCGCGGACCCATGCCACGCGGTACGACCGGGGTGTTTGCGGCCTTCTCGCGATCGGCAACCGCCTTGAGCGCGGCCTCCTTCTCGTTGAGCTGGTCGGAGACACTCGGCACGTTGGCGGCGAGCGCCACTTCAAACGCATCGCCACGCTTGCGAAGATCCACCACGTTGCCGTCATGGGCATCGCGCAGAATACGCGCGAAGTTCCGCTCGCTCAACGACTCGCTGTCGCGCGCGAGAATCGCAAACGCCTTTTCGCGCACGCGCTCGCTCGGCACTGCATCGTCGCCGGTGACGAGCGCCGTCACGGCGTCCTTCACCAAGGCGAACGCTTCGTCGCGGGTGAGACGGATGCCTGTTGTCCCGATGGTCGCATCGGCTGCATGATGCGCATGGGTGACGCGCGGAGCCGCCGCGGCCTGCGGCTGGCGGTCCGGACGCGGCTGACGCTCGTGACGCGGTTCGCGACCACGCTGCGGTGACGCCGCCGGAGCGGCAATCGGAGCGGCAATCGGAGCGGCCGTCGGAGCGGCTGACGTCACCGCTCCTCCCGTCACGGCCTCGGACTGCGCCGCCGTGCCGTCCTGCCCCGCGATGTCAGACGCCGTAGCCGCTGCGCGTTCGGCGGTGGTGCCCATCGGCGCTTCGTCACGATCCCGACGATTGCGCCCACGACCACCACGACGACCGCGACGACCACCACGCCCTTCGCGTCCTTCACGGCCTTCGCCCGCCTCGGCGCCTTCGCCCGCGGGCGCTGCATCACGCGACGCAGCCGCGGGGACGACCTTGGCTCCCTTGGCGGGGGCAACCTCGAGCTGACCATTGTCGAGCTTGTTCACGATCAGCAGCCCCTTCTGGGCGGCCTCGAGGCAGAACTTGGAGAACTTGGAGAAGTTCAGGTCCTTCTCGTCGAAGGTGCTGTCGATCTCCTGCATCACCTGCTTGAGGCGGTCGCTGCGCATGACGTCGCCGTTGCGCACCATGCGGTCAATCGACTCAATGACGAGTTCCCACGGATCGCGCTTCTGGCCATTGCTCTCTTCGCCCGCCTTCACCAGACCGGCGAGCGCATTGTACGAGTAGTACTCGTCGCAGTTCTGCACGAGCAGGTCGCTCGACGACTCACGGATGCCGACGCCGATCACGTACTTGCCGTATTCCTTGATCTTCATCACGAGGCTCGAGAAATCCGAGTCGCCCGAGAGGAGGATAAAGGTGCCGATCTCGGGACGCGTGAAAACGAGCTCCATGGCGTCGATCGCCAGACGGATGTCGGTGGCGTTCTTCTTGGCCGAGCCGTAGGCCGGGGCCATGATCATGTCGATCGAGGACTCGGCGAGCGGTACGATGTACTGCGGATAGCGACGCCAGTCGGCGTAGGCACGCTGGACGGCGACCTTTCCCTTGATGATGTCGGATCCGAGGAGGTTCCGGAGCTCCTGACCCAGGTCGGAGCGGATCCCCATCGTGACGTTGTCAAAATCGATCAGGAGGGCTGCGTTCGGGGCGTGGACGATCCCGCCGATTCCGCTGTGTGCGACCGCCTGCGGGCCGCGATGCATTGGTGCGATGGGCGCCCGCACCTGGGCGATGTGTGAATGTCGTGCCATGTCGGTCAACTTGTCTCCGGCTGTTCGCCGATGCGGAAGCATGCGATGCGCCCCTAGGCGTCTAGCCCAAAGGTCTGCGCGATGCGGCAGCTTCCATATGTGTGTGAGGGGGCGAGCGCGCCCATCCGGTGGTCCGACATGCTTCTCATGGGCCCGGTGTTGATGCACCTGAGCTGCCCACGAGGGCCGGACAACGCTTGGTGGCGCGGACGCCGTATCCCTCGCGGTGTCCCCGAGGCGCCGGACGTACCGATGGTCGGGGCCCTAGGCCCAGCACGATCATCGATGCGCTCGGCGCTTCGTACTATAAATCATAATGGGCCTCCGGGGGTTTGTCACCTCGACGGGGGTCCGGCCCCTCCATATGTTCCTAATCGAAACCCTCCCAGCCCCAGGGCCGTAGAGACCTGTGTTGAAACGACTCGGCTTCCGTTCCCGACTCTTTGCCATTTTGGCGCTTTTCGCCTTTGTACCGGCGATTGTGCTGACTTTGGCGTGGGGGGCAACGGTTGTGGGATTCCTCGGCCAGATGGACGGAACGGCAGCCTGGGAGCATGCCGCCTCGACTGGGGCGGCGACGATCGCTATCGCCCGCCGTGGGGCACGATCGGCGGCGGACTCGGCGGCGATCGCGGCGCACGAAGGGGAGCTCGCGCGCTCGCTGACCAATGCCGAACGCTTTGGATTCCTGTCGCGCCAAGGGATCCCGGCGCTTCTGGTCTTGGGCACGCTGTTGCTCGCGCTGCTGACCTTTCTCGCCTCGCGCGCCGCGGGGCACTTGAGTCGCCAGCTGAGTCGGCCGCTCACGGAGTTGGTCCGATGGACCGCCCTGGTGCGACGGGGGGAGCCACTTCCGGCGAGCCGAGGGCGCGGCGCTCCGGAGTTTGAGGTGCTCAGGTCGGAGATGCGGCAGATGGAGCTCGGACTTGCCGCCGGTCGGCGAGCGGCCGTTGAGGCAGAGCGGCTGGAAGCCTTTCGAGAATCGGCACGTCAGGTCGCACACGAACTGAAGAATCCGCTGACGCCCATTCGTTTTGCTGTTGCGCAGCTGAAACGGACAGTCGGGCCGGAGCTATCGGAGGTGGTGGAGGTGTTGGATTCAGAGTCGGCGCGACTGGACGCGATGGCTACGAGTTTCGCGCAGTTCGGTCGACTCCCCGAGGGTCCGGTGTCGGAAGTGGACATGGGGGAACTCGTCCGTGCGGTGACGCGTACAACGGTGCCACCGCATGTGCAGTGCGCAGTGGATGTGGCGGACGCACTCCCACACGTGACGGGGCAGTACGACGCCTTGAGTCGGGCGTTGACGAATATTCTCTTGAACGCCGTGCAGGCGACCCAGGAGGATCCGCGACTCGCGGTGAGTGTGTGCTTGCGGCGGGCGACCGCTGGAACAGCCGTGGTGGTTGCCGTGCGCGATCACGGTGTGGGGATTGCGCCAGAGCGGCTGGATCGGATTTGGGACCCGTACGTCACAGACAAAACCGGTGGAACAGGGCTCGGGCTGGCGATCGTGAAGCAAACGATGGTTGCGCACCACGGGACCGTGGAAACGGAGAGTACCATGGGGAAAGGGACTGAAATTCGTCTCGTGTTGCCAGCAGCGGGTGATTCGACGCATGTGCGAAGGCTGCGCGCTGAGCCGCAGGAGCGCTGACCCGTGGCCTCTGTCCTGATCATTGACGACGAGCCGAACATCCGCCGCATGGTGGGGGCGCTCCTCGGTTCTGAAGGGTTCGAGGTTCGTGAAGCACCCGACGGCGCGACGGGGGTGACCCGTGCGACCGAGTCGGAGCCCGACCTGGTGCTGCTCGACTTGATGATTCCCGGCCTGCTCGATGGAATGGCGGTGCTTGAGCGCCTGCGTGCCGCGTATCCGGATCTGCCGGTGGTGATGATGAGCGGCCGGGCCGGACTTGCCGACGCGGTGAAGGCCACGCGGTTGGGGGCAGTGAATTTTCTCGAGAAGCCGCTGAGCCCTGAGGGTGTGCTGCTCGCCATCAACAGCGCGCTCGAACTGCGCTTGGCCCGCCGCGAGCGTACCGCGTTGCGCGCGGACCTCGGATTAGCCGGGGAGTTAGTTGGTGAGAGCCCCGCGATGCATGCCTTACGTGCCATGATTGCGCGCGTGGCTCCCAGCGACGCACGTGTGCTTATCACCGGCGAGAGCGGCACAGGCAAAGAATTGGTGGCATCAGCGATCCATGCCGGAAGCCCGCGCCGAGAGCGCCCGTTTGTTCGCGTGAACTGTGCGGCGATTCCGCGTGACTTGGTGGAGAGTGAGATGTTTGGGCACGAGCGTGGCGCCTTCACCGGGGCGACGGACCGCCGACTCGGGCGCTTTGAGCTGGCACACACCGGGACACTCTTGCTCGACGAAGTCGGGGACCTTGGAGCAGAAGCACAGGCCAAACTGCTGCGCGCGATTGAGGCCAAGGAGATTGAACGTGTCGGCGGTGGAACGCCGATTCGGGTGGACGTGCGCATTGTGGCGGCCACGAATCGCGATCTCGAACGTGCGGTCCGCGATGGACAGTTCCGCGAGGATCTCTATTTCCGCTTGAATGTGATTCCCGTCGCGGTACCGCCACTCCGTGAGCGCCCGTCGGATATCCCAGCGCTCGTGCGTCACTTTGCCGCCCTGCAGCGCCAGCGCTCTGGCCAAGCCGCACCGGTATGGACCGACGAGGCCATTCAGTATTTCATGCGCCATCGTTGGCCCGGCAATGTGCGCGAACTGGCGAACATCGTGGAGCGGTTATCGATCCTGCACGCGGGGGCTCCTCTTGGCCTGCCTGAGGTGCGGGCGGTGCTTCCGCTCAGCGAGAATGGACAGGTCGGGCTCAGCCCTGCGCTCCCTGATTTCGTTCAGCCGGAGCTCACCCTGAGCGACGCGCTGGACGAGCACGAGAAGTTGCTCATCAGTCGCGCACTTTCGGCGGCCAACAGTGTGGTGGCCGAAGCCGCGCGCCGACTCAACACCGATCGACCGAACCTGTATCGACGTATGAAGCGGCTTGGACTCACCTCGCTTGGAGAGTGACCAGATGCTGGCAATCGTTGCGAACGCGACTCGTGTGGTCACCTTGGCGTTGCTCGTTCTTGCACACCCGGTAGCGCACGCACTCGCTGCACAGAATCGTGCCGATGAGAACGGAGCACGGCTGACAAGCGTGGCACGTACCGCAACCGAGCGCTACAATGCCGCGCCCACGACGCGTGCCAACGGCGCCTTCGAACTTGCGCGCGGCACGAGCTCGACCGGCGATGTAGCGGTGCTCAATGGTCCGGTGACCATTGCCGGCACTGTGAACGGCACGCTCGTGGCGATCAACGCGGATGTGCGGCTTGCCCCCGGTGCACGAATCGCTCAGCACCTGATTGTGATTGGCGGAACGATCACCGGACAGGACAGCGCGACGATCGGCGGGGAGATCCGCGTGCAGGCGGAGCTCCTGCGGTACCATCTCGAGGGAGAGAAACTGGTCGCCGAACGTGATGCGGCGTACGACGACGGCTGGTGGTCGCGTCGGAGCATCCGCCACGAGTTTCGGCGCGGCGAGGCGTACACGGATTTCTTCTACGTCGCCTCCCGCGCCTACAATCGTGTGGAGGGATGGTCGTTTGTCGCCGGGCCCCGGTTCCGGCGAATCACCGACTGGGGAAAGATCAACGTCGAGACCTTTGGCGTCGTACGCACCGCGAGCCCCGTCCGATGGGACAACCGCACCCTCGGACACGACGCGCGTATCGATGTGCAGCTTGGTAAACCGTGGGGCCTGGTGCTTGGGGCACACGTGTTTGACGTGGTGCAGCCCACGGAGTCGTGGCAGCTGAGCGATGGCGAAGTCGGGCTGTCGTCCGCTCTGCTGCACCGAGACTATCGTGACTACTACGCCAGACATGGCGGAGAAGGGTTCGTGCGACTCCAAGCCACGGACGAGGCTGACCTCACGATGACCGTGAGTGCCGAAACGTGGGACAATGTCGCCGCGCGGAATCCCTGGTCGCTACTGCGCGGCAATGAAGCGTGGAGGGAAAATCCGCTGGAGGCCGTTGGGGCGATGCACCTGCTCTGGGTGCGTGCCCGTGTCGACACGCGCGAGAAGCAACGATCGGCATGGTCCGGCTGGTACGCGACCTTTGACTGGGAGAATGGCACGGGCACGCTCACGTCGCCAGCGGTACCGTGTGCAGCGGAGACGCTCGCGCTCTGCATCGCAGGCCTCACCAAACCGGTGAACTACACCCGCGGCATGGTAGACCTGCGCCGCTACAACCGTATTTCGCCGCATGCGTTCCTGAACCTGCGAATTGTGGCTGGCGGATGGATGAGCGGTGACGCGCTCCCGCTGCAGAAACGGATGGCGCTTGGTGGTCCAGGCACGTTGCCAGGCTTTGGGTTTCGCGAAACCTCTCTCGCCCCGGACATCCTGAACTGTTCGACTGGCAACGCGATATCTGGCACCCCGGGGTTCTGCGACCGAATGGCGTTGGCGCAGGTGGAGCTCCGCTCGCGGTTCTTCTCGGGGATCTTCCGCGATGACGCCGGGGACGAGTGGTGGCGCCCCGGGCTCAACCATGAAGCGCAGTGGGTGCTCTTTGCAGACGCCGGACGCGGCTGGAATGTGGGCGCTAGCAATAGGGGAGTGAATGGCAGTGTGAATATCGACAAGGATCGCCTCCCCGATATGAACTCCTTCAAACGGGACATCGGCATCGGCCTCGACTTCGGCGGCCTGGGCTTCTATTGGGCCAAGGCGGTCAGCGATGCGGCCGAACCCGGACGCTTCTTTATGCGATTGGAGCGTCGGTTCTAGCACGTGCGAAACCCCTTCCCTCCGCTGTTCGCGCTCGTCCTCGCACTCACACTCGGGTATGGGACGGTGCTGCACGCGCAGCAGCGTCCCGTGCTGGAGATCACGCTGCCGGAGGCCGCTCAGGTCGCCACCACGGGGCCGGTCGTACAAGCGCGCAACATGTTGTCGTTGAGCAAGGTGCGCGAGCTGCTCGCGGCAAGCTTCCCGCTCCGGCTGCACTTCCGCGTGGAGCTCTGGTCGGAAGGGTCGCTGCTCAATCAGATCGAGCGCACTGCGGAATACGACGTTGTGGTGCGCTACACCGCCATGGATAAGCAGTACGAGGTCGTACAGGTCGTGAACGACCGTCCACTCCCACTCGGCAAGTACGCGCGCCTTGAGGACGCCGAGGCTGCGGTCGCACGTCGTACCCGCGTGGCTATCACGGCGCTCCCGGTGGGCCGTCGGCAATATTATTTGGCCACGCTCGAAACCACGATGTTGAGTCTCACCGACCTCGACGAAGTGGAGCGCTGGTTACGCGGCGATCTTCAACCTGGGCTCACCGGCAAGGCAAACCCTGGCACGATCATCACGCGCGGGCTTCGCACCGTCGCGGCAAAGCTGCTCGGCAGCGAGTCGCGCGAGTACGAGGCTAGTACCCCGATGTTCCGCGTGCCATAGCACGAGCGGGCAGTTGCTCCAGCGCTTCGAGTTGCTCGAGCATTCCCGCACCGTAAAACATCCGAATGTACTTGGCCTGCGCTGGCGTGAGCCGACGCACCGCCCACGAGAGGTGCACGAAGTGCGGCTCAACGGGCGTGTGCTTGGGATGCATGCCGATCTCCTCCGGCAGACGGTCCGCCTTGCGGGTATTACAGCCAGAGCAGGCGGTGACCACGTTGGTCCACACATTCAGACCACCGCGCGACAGCGGCACCACATGATCGCGCGTGAGCGATTCTCGCTGGCGGAGCGCACTATTTGCGCGTCCGCAGTACTGGCAGGTGTAGTCGTCGCGGGCGAAGAGAAAGGTATTGGTCACCTGTCGCCGGAATCGCCGCGGCACATGAATGAACTTCGTGAGTCGAATCACGAGCGGGCGCGGATAGGCCAATCGTTCGGAGCGCACGAGCGCATCCAGATCAGCTTCCACGACCTCGGCCTTGCCATCAATCACCAAGCGCAGTGCACGACGCAACGGCACCATGGTGAGTGGCTCGAACGACGAGTTGAGCGCGAGACAGCCAGCGATCACGTGATCCTCCGATAGGAGACACGACAGCGCCGCTTCTCGCGGGCTGTCACCTACTAGTCGACGCCGTGGGTGGGAGCGGCACTGCGGTGAGCCAACCGTACGGGTCGGGGAGCACCCCCTTCACAATCCCCATGAAGCGGTCGCGAACGGCCTTGTAGACAGGCCCCGGCGCTCCCGTACCGACCGGGAGCTGGTCGATGGACCGAATGGGCGTGATCTCGGCAGCCGTGCCGCAGAAGAACGCTTCGTCCACGATGTACAGGAACTCACGCGGCATGACCATCTCGCGCACAGTGTAGCCGAGGTCGGCCGCAATACGCATGATGGAGTCGCGGGTGATACCGTGCAGAATGCCGGAGCTGAGGGGCGCGGTGTAAATGACCCCGTCGCGCACGACGAACAGATTCTCACCGCTTCCTTCCGCCACGAATCCTGCCGAGTCGAGCATAATCCCCTCGGCATAATCGTCGGCCTTGGCCTCGATCTTGGTGAGCTGCGAGTTCAGGTAGTTGCCACCAGCCTTCGCCAGCGCGGGGAAGGTGTTGGGGGCCGCACGACGCCAGCTCGCCACTCGGACATCTGTTCCGGTGAGCAGCGCTTCGTCGCCGAAGTACGAACCCATATTCCAGCAGATGATCATGGTTTCGATCGGCGCATTCTTTGGCCAGATCCCCATGTTCTCGCCGGTGCGCATGATAATCGGCCGGATATAGCAGTGGCGCAGGCCGTTGGAGGCGATGGTCTGAATGGTCGCATCGCAGAGTTCGTCGATGCTCCACTTGGTCTCAAGGCGGTAGATCTTGGCCGAGTCCTTGAGGCGGCGCATATGGTCGCGCAGCCGGAAAACGGCGCCCGCCTCTGGGGTCTCGTAGCAGCGCATCCCTTCGAAGACGCTCGATCCGTAATGGAGCGCATGCGCCATGACGTGCACGGTGGCATCAGCCCACTCCACGAGTGAGCCATCGCGCCAGATTCGTGCGGTTGGTCCTTGCGTATCCGTCACAGCATCGCCTTTCGAAGGGTACGGTAGAAAGCTACATGGCGGGCCTCGACGGGCGCTAGCGTGGCAATGGTCACAGCCCTGTTACCTCCCGCAAGGGCGCGCGCCATGCCCTCGCCGTGTGCTCGCGTTAGCCGCGTAGCGCTTTCCACGAGGCGAGCCGTGCAGCGGTCGCCGTGACGCCGGACACGAGTGCCGCAGTGTCGCAGCCAACCACCTGCCCGTCGCGTTGGCGCTCGCGTCCGGCCACCACGACGCGGCACGCGGGTGCACCGGCCATCGACCAAATGTACGTGTCGTATGGGTTGTAGACGGGGTTCGCTCCAACGGGAATCGTGAAGGCCGCGAGATCGGCGGCCTTCCCAGGCTCAAGCGAACCAATGGTGCCGGCCAGCCCGAGCGCTTTGGCTCCGCCGAGGGTGGCAATCTCGACCATGGTTCGGGCATCAAGCACGTCATCGCGCTGCGCGGAGGCGCGTTGCGCGAGCATCGCGAGCCGACCCTCGGCGATCAAATCCATCTGGTTATTGCTGGCCATGGAGTCGGACCCCAAACCCACGTGGATTCCTGCCTGGAGCATTGCCGCGAGCGGGGCGATGCCGTGGCCGAGCTTGGCGTTGGACGCGGGACAGTGGGCCACGCCGCAGCCATGCGCTGCAATGGTGGCGCGGTCGGTGGCGTCGGCCCGCACGGCGTGAATCAGCAATGTGCGCGACGACAGGACGCCACACCGCTCAAGCATCGCAATAGGCGAGCGCCCGCGTGGGCGCACGGGGATGTTCCTCCCGTTGAGGAAGGCCGCGAAGGCGCCATCGCCGTCGACCACGAGGGACTGCTCTTCTTCGCTCTCAGCAATGTGCGTGGCAAGCGGGAGCTTGAGTTCGACGGCGAGCTTGGCGACCGCGGTGAAGAGTTCGTCGCTGACCGAGTATGGCGCGTGGGGCGAGACACCGAGCCCAACGAGCGGCGTGGCCTTGGGATCCAACGCACGCATGGTGCGGCGCAGATTATCGACCGCGCGATCGCACTGCTCGGGGTCGGGGCCGAACGTTTCGTGATAAAAGATTCCACGGACGCCGAGCTCGCGCATCGCGTCGAAGCCCGCGGGATCAGGGGCGGTGTCGGCGTAGGTTGTGATGCCGTGCTGCAACCCTTCGACGACGCCGAGCTGCGCGCTTTCGAAGAGCGCGTTGGAATTGAGCACGTCGGTTCGCGCGGCCGTGAGCGTGCGAATCCAGGGAAAGAACGACAACCCTTCCAACAGCCCACGCATGACCGTGAGATCGAGATGCGTGTGGGTGTTGACGAGCCCCGGGAGGAGGATGGCATTGCCGAGCTCGTCGTGGCGCACGTCGCCCTGCGCGGCGGGTGCCCGATCGCGCGGACCGACCCAGACGATCGTCTCGCCCTCGACGATCACCGTGCCGTTCTCGATGGCGGGCGCCGTAATCGGCAGGACCCACTTGGCGTGGTAGCGCACCTGTTCGGGCAACGCCACGCGGTGACTCATGGGTTCTTTTTGCTCACGACGGTCGTGCGCGGCGGGCAGTAGCGCGTCGGTTCGGTGCCCGGAATGAAGTAGTCCGTGTAGGCGTCTTCGTTGGGGCACGCGGGACCGTGCAAGAGACCCGTGCCCGCGTCGATGGTCCGCGACGTAATGGCCGCGGGGCGGGGCCAGTCGGGCGGGGTCGGCTTCCGCTCATAGACTTCGCGCATGAAGGCTGTCCAAGCTGGGGCGGCGAGCCGCCCGCCCTGTGCATTCTTCATGATGGTCTGCGGCTTATCGAGACCCATCCAGACGCCGGCGACGAGATCGGCGGTGTACCCCACGAACCAGACGTTCGTCCCGTCGTTGGTGGTGCCCGTTTTCCCGCCGGCTGGGATGCGGAAGTACTGCCCCACACTGCCGTATGCGGTGCCTTTTCGAATGACGTCCTTCATCATGTCCACCATGAGCCACGCTTCTTCGTGCGACAGCACTTCTTCGCGCTCGGGCTCCGGCTTGTACAGGACGGTCCCCTTCTCGTCTTCGACGCGCACGATCGGGGTCGGAGGGACGCGCCACCCGAGATTTGCAAACACCGAGTAGGAGGCAATCATCTCCAGCGGATAGACATCGGCCGAGCCGATGTGGACCGACGGATACGGGGGAACCGGCGTGGTGATGCCAAATTTCTTGGCCATCTGCACCACATTCTGCTCGCCGACTTCCATGCCCACGCGAATGGCAATCATGTTGCGCGACTCGTAGAGTCCGTGCCGCATGGTCATGGGGCCCCAGAACTTGAGATCGAAGTTCTGCGGTGTCCACGGCTTGTTGGGATCGAGCTGCGCCATCTCCAGCGGCGAATCATCCACCATGTAACTCGGCGGCCGACCCGCCTGAATCGCGGTGCTGTAGACGATGGGCTTGAAGGTCGAACCCGGCTGACGGAGGCCCTGGGTGGCGCGATCGAACTTCGAGTCTTCGTAATCACGCCCGCCAACTAAGGCGCGCACCGCACCCGTGCGGGGGTCGAGCGCAACGAAGGCGCCCTGCAGGTACGGCGAGGCAACGGTGTCGTCGGGAGCGTTCGAGCCGCCGCGCGCGAGCCATTGCTCATACGTGCGATGCGGGAAGGGGCCCCACTGCCCCGCCTCGACTGCGCGAAGCTGACGGTCGAGCGCGCGTTCGGCGGAGCCCTGAAGGTCGAGGTCGAGGGTGGTGAAGACCTTGAGCGGTTTCTGATAGAGATCTTTGCCGAACCGTTCATCGAGTGCACGACGTACCCAATCCACAAAATACGGGGCCACTTCGCTGGTGCCGCCGCGCTTGCGCGACAGGCGCAGTGGGAATGCACTGGCCAATGACGCGTCAGCATCACCAACGGCGCTCGCACGCCGCATGAGTTCGACCACCGTATTGCGTCGCTGCACCGCGCGGTCTGGAAAGCGACGCGGGTTATAGCGCTCGGGTGCCTTGGGAAGCGAGGCAAGGGTCGCGGCTTCGGCGATGTTCAGATCTTTGACCGACTTGCCGAAATAGCGATGCGCGGCCGACTCTACGCCATAGGCGCCGTTGCCGAGATAGATCTGATTGAGATAGAGCTCGAGGATCCGATCTTTGGAGTACTTGGCCTCGATGGCGCGTGCGACCTTCGCCTCGCGCAGCTTGCGCGTGAGCGTCTTCTCCCGCGCCTTGAGGTTCTCCGGGAACAGGTTGCGCGCCAGCTGCATCGTGATGGTGGAGAATCCCTGCGAAATGCCGCGATTCCGGACGTTGGCGAGGACCGCGCCGAAGATGCGCGAGAAATCGATCCCGCCGTGGCTGTAAAAGCGCTTGTCCTCGGTGATCACGAACGCTTGCTGCACGTGCTTCGGGATCTGGTCGAGCTTGACGAGGGTTCGGCGCTCAAGGCCGATTTCGGCGATAAAGCGACCGTCGGCTGCGTAGAGGCGGGAGGTCTGGCGGGGCTGGTACTTCTCCAGCTGCTCAAGCGATGGGCACTTGTTGCCACTGCAGACCATCGCCCAGCCGATACCGAGGCCGGTGACGCCAAGGGCGCCCAGCACCGCCACAACGGCGAGGAAGATGAAAAGAGGGCGACGTTTCATGGCAGAGAGGGAAGTCTAGAGCCGTTGCAGGGGTGGGGCAACGCGCGGCCTGGTCAAATCGGACGGTCGGGGCGAGTGACAGAGCGCCCTGCCCTGCCTAGCTTTGGAGTATGTCTCAGCCCATTTCGTTGCTCGAAGAACTCGCCTGGCGCGGCCTGCTGTACCAACAGACCGAAGGCCTCGCCGCGCATCTCGCCACGGGCCCGGTCCGCGGCTACTGCGGGTTCGACCCGACCGCGGCGAGCCTGCACGTGGGGAACCTCGTTCCGGTCATGGGGCTCGTCCACCTCGCACGCGCCGGGCACACACCGGTGGCGCTCGTTGGTGGCGGCACCGCAATGATCGGCGACCCCTCCGGCAAGGCCAACGAGCGGACGCTGATGACGGTCGAGAAGATCGACGCAAACGCCGCGGCGATTCATGCGCAGCTCGAGGGGATCTGCCAGCGCGCATTGGGCACGTCGTCGGCTCCGGTGGTGCTGATCCGCAACAACGCTGCGTGGCTGCGCTCGCTGGATCTCGTGAGCTTTCTGCGCGACACCGGCAAGCATTTCTCGATCAACTACATGCTGGCCAAGGACTCGGTGGCCTCGCGCCTCGAGAATGGCATCTCGTTTACCGAGTTCGCGTACATGCTCATGCAGGCGTACGACTTCCTGCATTTGAGCCAGCACGACGGCGTGTCGCTGCAGATTGGCGGGAGCGACCAGTGGGGGAACATGACGGCCGGCACAGAGCTGATCCGTCGCGCATCGTCGGCCGAGGCCTTTGCGGTGACGCTTCCGCTCGTCACGACCTCGAGCGGACAGAAATTCGGCAAGACGGAAGCGGGTGCCGTGTGGCTCGACGCGTCGCTGACCTCCCCCTACCAGTTCTACCAGTTTTGGATCAACGCTGAGGACGCCGACGTCGGGAAGTATCTCCGCATGTTTACGCTACTCGATCAGTCCACGATCGAAGCGCTTGAGGCGTCGCATGCCGAGGCGCCGCATGAGCGTCGGGCACAACGGACGCTCGCGCGTGAGGTGACGACGCTGCTGCACAGTGCGGAGCTTGCCGACGCCGCCGAGCGTGCCAGTCGCATCATCTTCGACAAGAAGCTCGATCCGCGGACGATTGCGGCCGAGGTCTTTGAGATGCTCTCGCGCGAGATTCCGCTCGTGGCGCTCCCGGATGCGGATGTCGATGTGCTGACGGTGCTTGAGCAGGCATTCGCGCAATCGCGCGGCGCCGGGAAAAAGCTCCTGCAGCAGGGCGCGGTGATGGTCAACGGCGAGAAGATTGCCGCGGATGCGCCGATGGTCGCCGCGTCGACTGCCGTGCACGGCCGCTGGTTCTTGGTACGGAAGGGCGCGCGCGATATCGCGCTGGTGAAACTGGGCTGACCGCTCGGCTGGTCGACGCGGCGCTGGCGCGCTTAGAGCAGCGCTGGCGCGATCAGAGCAGCGCTGGCGCGATCAGAGCAGCGCGAGCGCCGCGTCGAGTTCGTCAGCCGTGTTGTAGAAGTGCGGGGCGATGCGCACGCACCCTTCGCGCACCGCGTGCGCCACCTTCGCTGCCGCGAGACGAGCGCTCGAGGCGTGCGCGTCAGCGGTGCGGAAGGCCAGCAGGCCCGCGCGGCGTGCCGCGTCGCGAGGGGTCACGAGTGAGACCGTCGGATGGCCATCGACGAATGCCACCGCCCGATCCGCCAGGGATCGCACGTGCGTCTCGACCGCTGCTGGTCCGAGCTCGAGAAAGAGTCCGATCGACTCGGCCATCGATGCAAAGCTCACGAAGTCCAGGGTGATGACTTCAAAGCGACGCGCATCGCTCGCCCAAGTGGGATCGTAGTCCAAGAACTTGGAGAAATCACCAGCGGTCGCCTGCGACATCCAGCCAACCTCGACCGGCTCCAACTCTTGGACGAGCCCGGGACGCACGTACGCGAACCCGGTACCCCACGGCGACATCAACCACTTCTGGCAGCCCGCCGACAAAATGTCGACATGCACGGCCGACAGATCGAGCGCACGCGGACCAATGCCCTGGATGCTGTCGACGACGAAATAGACGCCACGCGCCTTGCACGCCGCACCGATGCGCGCGAGATCAATAACATAGCCACTCCAAAAGCTCACCCACGAGAGCGCCACGACCTTCACCCGGGGGTCGGTTTCGATCGTGTGAATGATCGCGTCCTCGTCCGGGTAATCGCCCGCCATCGGCATCAGCCGATACTCGGCGCCCTTTGCCTTCGCCACCGCGAACCAGGGATACACATTCGCGGGAAACTCGCCGTGTGAGCCCAGGATGACATCGCCCTTTCCAAAGGGCAGGGTACGCGCGGCGAGATTCAAACCATGCGACGTGTTCGTCATCAGCGCAATCGACGACGCGGGGGCGTTGATCAACTGCCCGATCCGCTCGCGTGCGGTGGCGAACACCGGGAACAACATCTCCGGCGACAACCGATGCGGCTCGGCGCGCGTGAGAATCCACTCCTGCTGCGTGTCGCGCGCGCGCTGGGGAATCGGGCCGGTGGATGCATGATCGAGATAGATCGCCTCCCCGCGTACCGCCCAAGGAAATTCATTCGCGCGCAGCTTCAGGACGTCGTACGTCATGGTTGACGGAGTTCAGGAGGAGTATCCGGCGGCTGATGTTTCCAGCGCCGGTGCTGCCAGAAATACTGCTCAGGATACGCCCGCACGAGACGTTCGAGCATGGCCGTAAAGCGGATCATAATGTCATCGACATCACGCTCGCGGTCCCCCGTGTGGGTGACCGGTACGTCCTCCACGACGAGCCGATACTGCCCGTCGGGCTGACGCATCGCTGCGACGAACACCACAGGGATGTCGCCCCGGAGCGCGAACACCGCGCCGCCGCGCGGCGTTTTTGCGGGACGGCCGAAAAAGTTCACGTACGTCGACGCGAGCCCGACAGCGGCTTGGTCGGACAAGAAACCCACGACCTGTCCGTCCCGCAGCAGACGCGGCACGCGTCGCACCGCCTCGCTGTCGTGCACAACGGTTACCCCTAACCGTTCGCGTGTGCGCTTAAAATACGCTTCCGCGAGCGGATTCGACGCACCGCGCACAATGCCCGCGATCGGCAATCCCCGTGCGCACATATAGGCAGCCGCGAGCTCCCAACTTCCGACGTGGCCGGCCACCAGTACCACCCCTTTCCCCTGCCCGTGGGCGGCGACAAGTCGCCCCCAATCCTCGGGGCAATCGTGGAAGAGCGGGATCGCGTGCTCGGGGCCAATGCTCGCGAGGACGGTCGCTTCCACCGTGACGCGCCCC
>Ga0214919_10005184_pt1 | contig 18628 bp, 14 predicted proteins | sample LL1503_MetaG_FD_177994 | JGI IMG/M metagenome (GOLD analysis project Ga0214919, IMG submission 177994) | Freshwater microbial communities from Lake Lanier, Atlanta, Georgia, United States - LL-1503 | ecosystem: Environmental > Aquatic > Freshwater > Lake | place: USA: Georgia | collected...
GCCGCCATTAACTGTTGCTGAAGCCGAACCTGAAGCATTTCCATAACATAAAACAGAATTTGTTGAAATTACGGCTGATAATGAAGCTGAAGGCTGAGTAATAGTTAATGTTTCGGTAAGCGTGCAATTATTTATGTCTGTTATTTGAATAGAATAATTACCAGCACTCATATTAATAGCAGTTGTGGCATTACCTCCTGTTGGAACCCAGGTATAGGCATAAGGGCTTGTGCCGCCATTAACTGTTGCTGAAACCGAACCTGAAGAAGTTCCAAAACACAAAACAGAATTTGTAGCAATTACTGCTGTTAATGAAGCTGAAGGTTGGGCAATAGTTAATGTTTTGGTAAGTGTACAATTATTTAAATCTGTTACTTGAATAGAATAATTACCGGCACTCAAATTAATTGCAGTTAAGGTATTACCTCCTGTTGGCGACCAGCTATAGGCATAAGGGCTTGTGCCGCCATTAACTGTTGCTAAAGCCGAACCTGTAGAATTTCCAAAACATAAAACAGAATTTGTAGCAATTACTGCTGTTAATGAAGCTGAAGGTTGAGCAATTGTATATGTTTTAATACTCGTGCAATTATTAGCGTCTTTTACTTGCACCTGATAATTATTACCCACAATAAGATTAAGCGCAACAGATAAACTGCCAACTGCTGGAACCCAAGTATAGGTATAAGGACTTGTACCGCCATTAGCTATTACCGAAACCGAACCTGTAGAAGCGCCATAACATAAAACAGAATTTGTGGAAATCACTGTTGTTAGTGAGGCTGAGGGTTGAGTAATAGTTAATGTTTCGGTAAGTGTACAATTATTTAGATCAATTAATTGAAAAGAATAATTACCAGCACTCAAATTAAAAGCAGTTGTGGCATTGCCTCCTGTTGGCAACCAGGTATAGGTATAAGGGCTTGTGCCTCCATTAACCGTGACAGATGACGAACCTGAAGGACTTCCAAAACATAAAACAGAATTTGTAGCAATTACTGCTGTTAATGAAGCTGAAGGTTGGGCAATAGTTAATGTTTTAGTATGCACGCAATTATTTAAATCTTTTAGTTGACAAGAATAATTACCGGCACTTAAATTAATAGCAGTTGTGGCATTGCCTCCTGTTGGCAACCAAGTATATGTATAAGGGCTTGTGCCACCATTAACCGTGACAGAAGATGAACCTGTAGAATTTCCATAACATGAAACAGAGTTAGTGGTAATATTCGAAGAAATAGTAATCACTGTTACATTTGTTGTACTTGTTTGAGTTGCCTGAATACTTTGAGTATTTAAACCAGAACCAAAAACAGTGTACGTTGTTGAAACAAGAGGTGTAACAGAAAAAATTCCTGTCGCATTTGTTAAACCTCCGGGTTGAAGGGTATACGTTTGATTTAATAAATTAATAAAGCCTATAGGTGTTACTGTAGTTGTAACACCAGAACAAATTACAGTACTTGAACCACAAGTTAAACTTGCTGTACCAGTACTTGTAAAAGAAACAGAAGTATTTACGCCACTAAAATTAGAAATTAAAATTAAAAATTGCTGCCCTGCTAAAACTGGTAATGAAGGTTGGTAATTTCCAACATTTCCTGTTGGTGGAACTGTTCCCATTCCAGTTCCTCCAGAACCTGATGCATTCCAGTTACAAGAAACAGGAGGTAACGTATTATTGAAAATATTAGCACAAGTACTAAGTGTATATGGCCACATAGCCCAATCATATAAACCAACTTGTGGGTTAGGACTACTTGGTGCTCCAAAAATAAAACCCAAATTACCAGAAACACTAACAGTTAAAATTAACCACTGTGGACCTGGTCCACTTGTTAATAAACAACCAGAATTTTTTGCAGCCAATGGATTACTTCCATTTCCTATTTGAGGATTGGTACTTGGATTACTAATATTTAAGCCAGCATTTAATCCGGAACCAGGGATATTACCTTGAAATAAAAAATTAGGATTTGTACAAATATTTTGAGCATTGTTACAGCCAGCAATTCCAGCTTGACTATTTGCATGAAAACAATAGAAAAATAACAAAAAAACTAAAATTATTTTTGTCATAAAACTAACTTGGTATTAATTGATTTATTTATTTTTTCAAAAACACTAATTGAAATCTTTAAATAATTTAATATAGCTATACTTGTGGTTAAATCATCATGATCTAATGTATTTAACTGATAAGAAATGCCATTGTTTTTTAAATGAAAAACAAGATTGCCATCACTACCACCAAATAAAACATCGGGGCGTGATTTATAATTTTGATCGTGTATTTGCCCTTTGTTTTCGGTAAAGCTAATACTGCTGTTAGTTTTAGGGCTAAAGCCTTTGGGGTAATTAGGGGGTTTATTGGCAAAAACACCTGAAGTAAATAAAATTATAATAAATAAAACTATAATTTTAAATGTGTTCTTATTCATAGTTTAATTAATTAAAAGGCAATTAATTTAAAACTTAAAAGATTAAAAATTAAAATATATAAATTAATATAAAATAAAGATAAACAAAAAAAATCAAAAAAAAATAAGCTAAAATCAATATTTAATTAGAATTTAATAACTCTTTTTTTAAAAAAGCAGCCGTATATCCCGTTTTAACTTTAGCTAACTCTTCTGGTGTTCCGGCAAAAAGAATCTCTCCTCCACCCTTTCCTCCTTCTGGCCCAAGATCTATAATGTAATCGGCTACCTTAATAATATCCATATTATGTTCAATTACCAAAACTGTATTTCCATTATCAACTAATCTATTTAAAACTTCTAATAAAATTCGAATGTCTTCAAAATGCAAACCGGTGGTTGGTTCATCTAAAATATAAAATGTATTTCCTGTATCTCGTTTACTAAGTTCGGTTGATAGTTTTACTCGTTGTGCTTCGCCTCCACTTAGGGTTGTAGCTTGCTGTCCTAAAGTAATGTAACCTAAGCCTACATCTTGTAAAGTTTTAATTTGTCGGTAAATAGACGGTAAATTTTCGAAAAAAGAACAAGCTTCATCAATTGTCATATTCAAAACATCACTAATTGATTTGCCTTTATATCTAATTTCGATTGTTTCTCTATTATATCTTTTTCCATTACAAACATCGCAATTAACATAAACGTCAGGTAAAAAATTCATTTCTATTGTCTTTACTCCAGCACCACCGCATGTTTCGCACCTACCTCCTTTTACATTAAATGAAAAACGACCAGGTTTATACCCTCTAATTTTAGATTCGGGTATTTCTGAAAATAAATTTCTTATGTCAGAAAAAACATTGGTATAAGTTGCAGGGTTACTCCGAGGAGTTCTTCCAATAGGAGATTGATTAATTTCAATTACTTTATCAATTAAATCTAAACCAATGATAGATTGATGAGGCAAAGGTTTTTTTTCTGAATTATAAAAATATGATGACAAAATTGGATAAAGAGTTTCGTTAATTAAACTACTTTTTCCACTTCCGCTTACTCCTGTTACACATATAAATTTTCCTAATGGTAAATCAATATTTACATTTTTTAAATTATGTCCGGTACAACCTTTTAAAGATATTTTTTTTCCGTTTCCCTTGCGACGTAATTTAGGCAATTCAATCTTTTTTTTGCCCGTAATATAATTTGCAGTCATGGTATCAAACTTTAGCATTTCTTTAGGTTTAGCAGCTGCAACTACTCTCCCACCATGCACTCCGGCACCAGGACCAATATCAATCACATAATCGCTTTCAATAATCATATCTTTATCATGCTCAACAACCAAAACACTATTACCCACATCACGTAAATTTTTAAGTGCATCAATCAATCTCATATTATCTCGTTGATGAAGGCCAATACTAGGTTCATCTAAAATATACAAAACACCAACTAATTGAGAGCCTATTTGAGTAGCTAAACGAATTCTTTGAGCCTCTCCTCCACTAAGCGATTTAGAGGAGCGATTAATGGTTACATAATTTAAACCAACCTCCATTAAGAATTGAATTCTTGAACGAATTTCTTTTAACACTTCTTTAGCAATTATATTTTGTTTTTTTGATAACCGATTTTCGATGTTATTAAACCAAAGTTGTAATATCGAAATATCTAAGGCAGATAATTCTGAAATATTTTTATTATCTATTTTAAAATATAATGCTTCTTTTTTTAAACGAGCCCCGTTGCATTCAGGACAAGCTTTTTTATCGGTAAACCCCTGAGCCCATTTTAACATGGCTGGACTTGGATCGTCTTCTGATTGACGGGTAATAAAAGTGGCTATACCTTCAAAATTGGCATCATAACTCCCTCCTTCAGTGGTTACTTTAAATAATTCGTCACTGCCATAAAACAATACGTTTACGGCGTGATCATCAATCTCTTCAAAAGGTGTATCTAATGTAAATCCGTATGCTTGCCCAATCGCTTCTAATTGTTTAAAAATCCAGGTGCCACCAACTTTTTTAGGGCCAATTGGAGCAATAGCACCTTTTGAGATAGAAAGTTTTTGATTTGAAACAATTTTAGTAATGTCAATTTCAGAAATCTCGCCTAAACCATTACAATTAGAACAAGCACCATAAGGCGAGTTAAATGAAAATAAATTAGGGGCTGGCTCATCATAACTAATTCCAGTAGTTGGACACATCAAAAAACGACTAAAAAAACGTGGTTTTTCAAAACCTAGCGACTGATTTTTTTTCTTTGTTTTAGAAATCTCTTCTTCATGATTAATAACCATAACCGTTCCTTTTCCTTGCTTCATTGCAGTTTGAAGAGATTGATAAAGTCGAGGTTTAATTTCTTTTAAAATTTCAATTCTATCTATCACTATTTCTATGTCGTGAATTTTATATCGATCTACTTGCATTTTTGGTTTAAGGTCAAAAATTTCACCATCTATTCTAACCTTGTTAAATCCCTTCTTTCTAATGTCTTCAAATAATTCTCTGTAATGTCCCTTTCGACCTTTAACAATAGGAGCTAATAAATAAATTATTTTTAAATCATAATCTTCAATAATTAAATCAACAATTTGATCATCACTGTATCGAATCATTTTTTCGCCAGTATTATAGGAATATGCTTCGCCCGCTCTAGCAAAGAGCAAACGCATAAAGTCATATATTTCAGTAATAGTGCCAACCGTTGATCGTGGATTTTTATTAACCGATTTTTGCTCGATAGATATTACAGGGCTTAAACCAGATATTTTATCAACATCTGGCCGCTCTAAATTTCCTAAAAATTGTCGGGCATAAGAAGAAAAGCTTTCTACATATCGGCGCTGCCCTTCGGCATAAATAGTATCAAAAGCTAACGAAGATTTTCCACTACCGCTTAGGCCAGTAATTACTACTAATTTATTACGGGGAATGGTTAAAGATATATTTTTTAAATTGTGAGAACGTGCGCCAATTATTTCAATCAATTCCTCATCTATTATTTTGGATTTCATTAATGCTGTGTAATTTAATTTATATTTTAAATGATTATAATTTTGAAATGGAAACAAGTTATAAATTTAATAGTTTAAAACTGATGATCATTTTTTCTTTTCAATTTTTATTCTCTTTGGCAATATTTAAAATGGCTCACTAATAGCAATAATAGTTTCTATTACACATAAAAATGAAATAACTTGTGCTATATGCGATATAGACATTAGCCTTTGATATAATGGAATATCTGTTTTTAGGTTTGAACTTGAAAACAAATCAATCCTCACAAAACAGTAATCATCAGTCTAGAAAGAATAAATTAAATAATTAATTGAAGACCATCAAAAGCCAATTCAATGTTTAAAGGAAGTTCCTTTGTTACCTCTTCATGCAATCCTAATTGATGAGAAATATGAGTAAAATAGGCTTTTCGTGGATTTAATTCTTTTACTAAATCAATGGCTTGATCAAAAGTAAAATGAGAAATGTGAGGCTCTTTTCTGAGTGAATTTAAAACCAATACATTTAAGTTTTTTAGTTTTTCTTTTTCAGAATTTGAAATAAAGTTAGCATCGGTAATGTAAGCAAAATCGTTAATTTTAAATCCTTTTACAGATAAATTATAATGCATCACATTTATAGGTTCCAATAATATATCGCCTACCAAAAAAGGGTCATTATCAAAAAGAATAACTTCTATTTCAGGTATTCCAGGATATTTGATCTCAGCAAAAATATAAGCAAACTCTCTTAATAATGCAGATTTTACCTGATCAGTTGCGTAAACAGGCATAATTATTTTATTTATAAAGTTAAATGCTTTAACCTCATCTAAACCAGCGATATGATCTTTATGTTCGTGGGTAAGTATAACAGCATCTAATTTATTTATTTTTTCACGCAGTATTTGTTGTCTAAAATCAGGGCCTGTATCTATAACAACTCTAGTAGTTGATGATTCAACTAAAATAGAAGATCGTAATCGTTTATCTTTAGGATTCGAACTTTTACAAACTTCGCAAGTACAAGCAATAAATGGAACACCGGTAGAAGTAGCTGTTCCTAAAAATGTAACTTTAATTGACAAAACAATTCTTATTAAAATTAAAAAAAATTAGACTTGAATATATTTAATTATCAAAATTATTAAATTAGTTTGTTTGTTATCTATTTATTCTGAAACAGCTAAATTCATTTCAACAATTTCGTTGTTGCGGATATTTACTGGTACTCCTCCAGAAACATTTTTTTGTTGAGATAACTGATCATCAATTCCTTTAGCAAATAAATAATAATCGCCTTTATAACAAGCTATACTATATTCACCATTTACATCAGATGATAAAGAATGATCATATAATTCAATTTCATTTCCAGGAAATTCTTTTGCATTAAATTTAATGTAAATTATTGCATTTGCAATCGCTTTTGAATGATGAGAAACCTTTCCTTTAATAACAGAACTACCTCCCAACTGATTTTTTTTACATGAACTTAATGTGATAAGTAATCCAAAAAAAAATAAAATTTTAATTTTCATACTTATTGGAAATTTGGGTCGGCAAACCGAATATCTTTTGTAAAAACCGTGTCGGTTAAAGTACCTAAAAAAGAAATAATATCAGATTTTTGAGAATCGCTTAATAATATTCCAGCTTGAGGAATTAATGGATCGAGATTTACTAAATTGCCTATTTGATTGGTATAATGATTTAAACATTGCTCTAAAGATTTAAATCGTCCATCATGCATATAAGGAAAAGTTAGCGCTACATTTCGCAAACTTGGCGTTTTAAATTTAAATATATTTTCGGGTGATTTTTCAATTTGATATCTCCCACTATCCTTTAAAAACGGGTCCATTAATAAACCATTATTTCTAAATTTAAAATCAGTAAACAAAGGTTCGGTATGGCAAGCATTACAGTTGGCTAAAAATAAATTATACCCCCTTGCTTCTTGTGTAGTAAAACTTATATTTTTCTCTTTTCTTTTTATATAATCATATTTACTATTGTAAGAATATATTAATCCTTGAAATTGAGTGATTGCTTTTAATAATCGATCTGAAGTTACTTCATCAGTTCCAAAAGCATTTTTAAATAGTGTTTTATATTTATCTGATGCTTGTAATTTTTCAATAACATGGTTAATGTCTTCTCCCATTTCAATAACATTAGCAATTGGCGCTAGTGGCTGAACTTCGATATGATTAATTCCTCCATCATGCATAAAATAGGGATGCCAAACTAAATTAAATAAAGCAGATGCATTACGTTGGCCTCTTAAATTATTTACACCATGACTTAAATCGTGATCGGCATTAGCAAAACCAGTATATTGTTGATGGCATGACCCACAGGAAATAGTATTATTTTTACTTAAAAGAGTTTCATAAAATAATGCGCGACCTAATATAAATTTATTTTCAGAAATAAGATTTAAACTAAAAGTATAATTGGCATTCGGAAAGCCTACTGGTGTAATTTCTTTTATTTCATTAGATGGTGAAATCGGTAAAATTTTGGGGTCTACTTTGCATGATATTAAAAAAATAACACAAATAATTATTGCAATTTCTCTAATTTTAACTAGCATGATTTGATTAATTATACAAAATTACTCAATTTTATTTTATCCTGTATTAGTTTCTATTCTTGATTTAAGTCATTTTTATTATAAGATGTTCAAAAAATATCTGTTTTAGATAAATTTGACCTGTTAAAATTTATTATTAAAATACTATATATCAGCGACATAAATATATTTTCTTTATGTAAAACTTAAAATAAGTGCCTATTTTTTTTAATTTTCTATATTTGCACCTTAAAACAAAACTAAGTATGACGTATTTGGATTTTGAAAAACCCATCCAAGAATTAGAAACCGAAGTTTTTAAGCTAAAGGAAATTGCCTCTAAAAGCAAAGTAAATTTAGATGATAAAATTAAAGAGCTTGAGAGCAATATTAAAGCTAAAACTGCTGAAATATATAACAATTTAAATGCTTGGCAAAGAGTTCAAGTTAGCAGACATCCCGAAAGGCCATATACATTAGCATACATAAACGCCATTTCTAATAACACATTTATTGAACTACATGGCGATCGAACTGTTGGTGACGATAAGGCTATGGTAGGCGGATTTGGAGACATTGATGGGCAAACCGTTATGTTTATTGGGCAACAAAAAGGAATTAATACAAAAATGCGTCAAATACGTCGTTTTGGAATGGCTAATCCTGAAGGTTATAGAAAAGCCTTAAGATTAATGAAATTGGCCGAAAAATTTAATAAACCTATTGTTACTTTTATTGATACACCTGGCGCATACCCCGGAATAGAAGCCGAAGAAAGAGGCCAAGGAGAAGCCATTGCTCGAAACTTACTAGAAATGACTCAACTAAAAGTTCCTGTAATTTGTATAATTATTGGCGAAGGAGCAAGCGGCGGAGCTTTGGGAATTGGAATTGGAGATAAAGTATTGATGTTAGAAAACACATGGTATTCTGTTATATCTCCCGAATCTTGTTCATCGATATTATGGCGAAGTTGGGATTTTAAAGAAAAAGCTGCTGATGCTCTAAAATTAACTTCAACCGACATGATTAAAAATGGTTTAATAGATGGCATCATACCCGAACCTTTTGGTGGTGCGCACCGTGACCATACGCTTATTTTTGAAACAGTAAAATCAGAAATTTTAATTCACTTAAGTACCTTAAATCAGATAGATTATAAAGAACGAATCAATCAAAGAATTAATAAATTCTCATCTATGGGGGTAGTTCACGATTTAAACGATTAAAATAATTCAAATTATTAATTAATATATAAAATATAATGGCCGATACAGGAGATATTAACGTAGGTTCGATTATTCGATTTAATGGAGAATTAGTTCAAATTACAGATTATCAGCACCGCACGCCAGGTAATTTAAGAGCCTTCTATCAAGCTAAAATGCGAAACTTAAAAAATGGTAAACAAACCGAAAATCGTTTTAGAAGTGGCGAAAGTATAGAAATTGTTAGGGTAGAATACAAAATGATGCAATATATTTATGCCGAAGGTGAATTTGCAGTAGTAATGGATAATCAAAACTATGAGCAAGTGCATATACCTTTAATTATGTTTGGTGCAAGTGGCAAATTTTTAAAAGAAGGGATGGAAGTAAAAGTAAGCTTTGAAGCTGACGAAGCAATTTTAGCCGAAGCTCCCACCTTTATTGAAGCTCAAATTACATATACAGAGCCTGGAATAAAAGGCGACACTGCCACCAATACTCTTAAAAGTGCAACCTTAGATACTGGCACTGAAATTAAAGTGCCTTTATTCTTTAACGAGGGTGATTGGGTAAAAATAGACACACGCACTGGAGAATACGTTGAGCGAATTAAAAAATAACAAATTAATTTTATAATTTAGGTAACAAAAATTACCTTGTTATTTAGTTATCTTATTTCGCAAGTCAATAATTTTATTCGATATAGATTTAAATTTGTCGTCAGTTATTTCGATTGGCTGTTTAACTGCTTTTATTTCTTCGTGAATAATTTTTAAATCGTTTATTAATTCAGCACAATCCTTTTTATCTTTAAAATCATTTAATAAAATAATTAGGTTTCCTAGATGAAAACGTTGATCCCAAAGCTGTTTATATACTTTAGTTTTTATTTCTGCATCTTTAATGGTACTTATAATTTTACAGGTTAAATAAAAGCTTTCTAACCAACTTCCTACAAATACATTTGATGCGGTATACACTCTATTATTAGTTCTTAAGTAATAATCACTTTTAATAAAAATCTCATCTAAAATTTGAAACAAACTATCTTTGTTACTTAAATTTGTTTCAGCGCGCTTACCAACCATATTAATAATCGAATTTTTTAACCCAAGCCCATCACTTATCGACATTACATTTTTCATGTATAACAAAACATCTTGCCCATTATTATTATCCATAGCGTAAGCCATATCAATACAATAAACTCCTAAGTTAATAGACTTATAAAAATCATTTGAATAACTGCCTATTTTTTTGGGAGAGTTTAATATTGAATTATCATAATTATATCCATAAACAGCAAAATCGTGAAGATAAGATGCTGGAGAAGGAATATTGGCTATGGTAAAATCAAATTTAAATTTGGTAGAGTCTTCAACAGTTATTGCTGTTGTATCTTTAATGTGAATGTCAAGAGAATCTGCTTTATCATGATTTTCTGAGTTATTTCCTCCACAAGAAACGATAAACAATGAGCCTATCGTAATTGCTACTATTTTATTAATAATGGTCATCTTTTTATTTTTAAATATTTACAAAAATAATTTAATTTTTTAAATTATTTTATTTAAAATTATCAGTAATGTTAACATTTCAAGAGTTCTGAGTATCTTTATTGTAAATTATAAACTTAAAAAATGGCTAAAATAAAATTTGGTAAATGGTTAGGTGGTGGCTTAGGCTGGGCATTAGGTGGGCCTTTAGGTGGCATTATCGGCTTTGCATTAGGATCTGCATTCGATGGGACAGAAACACTGAATACTGAAAATAATCAACGAACAAGCAATGGCGATTTTGCTATGAGTTTGTTGGTTTTATCGGCTGCGGTGATGAAAAGTGATGGCAAAATGCTAAAAAGTGAATTAGATTTTGTTAAAGATTTCTTTACCAAGCAATTTGGACGAGAAAATGCTGCTCAACAAATTTTAATGCTGAAAGAGATTTTAAAAAAAGAAATCCCTCTTTTTGATGTTTGTAATCAGATAAAACATCATATGCCTCATGCTCAACGCATTCAAATTGTTCATTATCTTTTTGGGATTTCTCAAGCCGATGGTCATGTTCACGAACTAGAACTTAAAACCATTGAAACTATTTCTAATTATTTAGGGCTAAACTCAGCAGACTTTAATTCGCTTAAAGCCATGTATTTTAGAGATGTTAATAGTGATTATAAAATTTTAGAAATTGAACCCGAAGCAACAACCGAAGAAATTAAAAAAGCATATCGTAAAGTTGCCATTAAATTTCATCCCGACAAAGTAGCCTCTTTAGGTGAAGATGTTCAAAAAGCTGCCAAAGAAAAATTTCAAAAAGTCTTAGAAGCTTATGAGAACATTAAAAAACAAAGAGGTTTTTCGTAAATAATCTTTTTTGTTTATTAATTCCTACAATTTATAGCAATCATCTCACAATTATTAATTTACCTTTAGTGCATGAATTCTAATCTTGATGCGAGCGAAGAAAATTTAAACACAAGTGATAAAGACATCGAACGCGCCTTAAGGCCTATTGCTTTTGAAGATTTTAGTGGCCAAGAAAGCGTTGTAGATAATTTACGTGTATTTGTTGCAGCAGCAAAACAAAGAAATGAAGCCTTAGACCATGTGCTTCTTCATGGACCTCCTGGATTGGGGAAAACTACCTTAGCACATATTATTACTAACGATTTAGGAGTTAATTTAAAAGTAACTAGTGGCCCGGTATTAGATAAGCCAGGCGATTTAGCAGGTTTATTAACTAATTTAGAACCTTACGACGTATTATTTATTGACGAAATACATCGTTTGAGCCCTATCGTTGAAGAGTATTTGTATTCAGCAATGGAAGATTATAAAATTGACATTATGATTGATAGTGGTCCAAATGCTCGAACTGTTCAAATAAAATTAAATCCATTTACGCTCGTTGGTGCAACCACTCGAAGTGGATTACTCACCTCTCCGCTCAGAGCCCGCTTTGGAATTACAAGCCGATTAAATTATTATAACAGTAAAGTACTCACCGGAATTGTTCAAAGAAGTTCAGCCATCTTAAACGTTGAAATTAAAGATGAAGCCGCTTACGAAATTGCACGAAGAAGTAGAGGAACTCCAAGAATTGCAAACGCATTACTCAGAAGAGTGAGAGATTTTGCACAAATTAAAGGAGATGGCACCATCGATATAGAAATGGCAACCTTCGCTCTAAAAGCCTTAAATGTTGATAAAAATGGATTAGACGAAATGGATTTAAGAATTCTTAATTGTATTATCGATAAATTTAAAGGTGGGCCAGTAGGAATTAGCACGATTAGCTCAGCAGTGGGCGAAGAATCAGGCACTATTGAAGAAGTTTATGAGCCGTTTTTGGTTCAAGAAGGTTATCTGATGAGAACCCCTCGTGGGCGAGAAGCAACTGAAATGGCTTATAAACATTTAGGAAAAAAAATTTGGAAAAAACCAGGCGGTTTATTTGACTAATAGTTTAATTAATCATGTTGAACAAAAATAAATTATTGTATGGTTTAATATTTATTCCTATAGCCTTTTTGGCTTGGTATTTAGTTTCTTATCAAACCAATAAGCCTAGCAGATATTTGGCTTACTTCGGTCCAAAACATAGTAATAAAATAAACGATTCTTCTTATCATACAATACCTTACTTTGAATTTACAAATCAATTTAATGAGAAAGTAAATTCTAATACTATAAAAAACAAAATTTATTTAGCTGAATTTTTTTTTACTACCTGTAAAAGCATTTGCCCAAAAATGAATAGTAATTTAAAAAAAGTATACAAAACTTATAAAAATAATCGTAACTTTTTAATTTTATCACACACAGTTTACCCAGAAATAGACAGCGTTAATGCCTTACTTGATTATTCAAATCAATATGGGGTTACAGATAAAAAATGGTTATTTTTAACTGGACAAAAAAAAGATTTATATTATTTAGCCCGAAAAGGGTATTTACTTAATAACGAAACAGGAAATGCTGATGAAAATGATTTTATACATACTCAAAACATCGCATTAATTGATAATGAAAGACATATTCGGGGATTTTATGATGCAACAGATTCCTTAGAAATAATGCGGGTAATACAAGAAATTAATTTATTACAAGCTGAATATGATTATAAAAACATAAATACAATTCACTAGTATTATTACAACTTCATTAAACCAAAATGTAATTCAAATTAGTAAATTTTAAAGTTTTGCTTCAAAATACTTTACAAAGTTTAATTAAATAAATTGGATTAATTAAATTATTGTTATAATTTTATAATAAATCGAATTACAAAAAAAATTAAACACTTAAAAATTAGACTTTATGAAAAAAACTCTACCTGTTCTCTTAACTTTTTGTATGCTTGCGTTTACAACCAAAACCTATTCGCAGACAGGCGCTCGTTACCTATCAGAGACATTCTCTTCTGTTACTGTTTCAACCAATGTTACCTATGGGAATAATATTTCCGTATTAACAGGAACACCAAGTTCAATTCCTCTAGTGATGGATGTTTATCAGCCTACAGGTGACGTTTTAACTGCTCGTCCCCTGATTATTGTATTGCATGCTGGCAGTTTCTTGCCTTCTGTAGCCAACGGAATGGCTATAGGTAAAAGAACAGATAGTGCAGTTGTTGAAATGTGTATGAAATTTGCCAAAAGAGGTTATGTGGCTGTTTCAGCAGACTATCGACTTGGATGGAATGCACTTTCTGCCAATCAAGATGTAAGAACAGGAACACTTCTTAATGCTGTTTACCGTGGATTACAAGATGCAAAAAACTGTGTGCGTTTCTTTAAAAATGACGCAGCAACTACTAATATTTATAAAATAGATGTAAACAGAATTGCAGTAGGTGGATTCGGTGCCGGCGCTTATTTAGCTCTTGCATACGGAAGCCTAAACAAAACTGCAGAATTAAATTTATCAAAGTTTATTAATCAATCTGCAACACCACCTGCATCATATGTAAATCAGTTAACTGCCGGGAATTTTGATGGTACAGATGCAACCGTATTGAATACTCCAAACTACGCCACACAAAGCTCATCAATTAATGTTGCTTTTAGCTTAGGCGGAGCTGCAGGAGATAGCTCATGGATAGAAGCAGGCGAAACTCCAATAATATGCTTGCACGCATACAAAGATCCTTATGCTCCATACAAAACAGGAAATGTAATCGTAGCTGCAACCGGACAATTTGTTGTTGAAGCGAGTGGAAGTTTCGACGCTACAAAAAGATCAACAAGGTTAGGTAACCAAGCTATATTTCAAAACTCAGTTTTTAACGATGTATATTCAACCAAAGCTATTGCAAACAGTGCAGGAATTCCTGGCTTATACACTCACATTACCCCAACACCAGGGCCTAACATGTCATGTACAGGAGCCAATGCAAACGCTCAAATAGAACAAAGTGCACCATGGGATTGGTGGAACGAACCAGTTTTTATTGCATCTTATAATGCATACTCAGGTACTCTAAATGGAACTCCTTTGGCATGTAAATTGAAGCTTGAAAATCCAGATATGTCTGCAACAAAAGGCAGAAAATACATGGATACTATTCAAGGATTTTTAAACCCAAGACTTGTTTGCGCCTTAAATTTAGCTGGTTGCGTTCCAGCTTCTAACGTTGGAATTCAAAACATATCAAATGGAAGCGACCTAAGTATTTATCCAAACCCTGCAACATCTGAAATTAATTATGTTATTTCTGATGGTAATACCATCAAAAAAATTGATCTCTTCGATGCCACTGGTCGTATTGTTATAAGTTTAGATGGTTTAAATACTAATAAATTTACTTTAAACCGAAACCAATTAAATCAAGGTCTTTACTTTTCAAAAATCGAATTAGGAAATAAAACTATACTGAGTAAAAAAATAATTATTCAATAATATTTAAAGACTATAATTTATAAGGGGCTGTTTTCATCTGAAAACAGCCCCTTATTTATTTATAATAAATGTATTAAAACGAACAACTATAAAAATTAACTAATCTATTTTCAATCAATTAAAAAGAATAAAAAAAATTAAAATTAAGGTAATGATGCAAATTTAATTTCGGTCTAATTCAAGTAATGCAGAAAAATAAATTAATCGACCTATTCTAGGACCACCATATACTTGAAAAGAAAGATTATTAAGTAGATTAGATCCACCAAACTTAAACGTTGTTTTTATTTTTGGAACATATTTACTAATCTGAGCATCTAACATATCATATTGAGGGACATTGCCAGTAAACGATGGTGAACCAGTAAAATCATATCCTTGAACCCATTTATAATTGATGCTAAATCCAAAATCATTAAATGAGAGGTATTTTTTATCTTCTAAAGATTTTGAAGGCAGTCTGATTTTAAATTTAATATCACGACCACAAAAACCAATATTAAATTTATTTTTAGGTGTGTTAAAAGCTGGAATAATAGGATCTTCTGTACCCTTTTTATTCAGTTCATTATAACTGTAATTACCTGTTATCGAAAAGTACTTTTTCATATAATAGGTTGCTCCAATAGATAATCCTTGAGTGGTTACAATATTTATTGCATTTGCGGCGACCCTATAGAAAATGATACTTGAAATTTCATTCGTATTTCCTGGATTAAATTTAACATCTCCCCCCTGTTGGTAACCAATAAAGTCTTTATAAAAACTAAAATAACAACTTGCATCCACTAATAGCCTATCGAATAAAGAGGTTCTGTATCCCAATTCAATTGATTTTACTTTTTCAGGAACTATTTTCGAGACATTAAAATAATCTAATTTATTTTTATCAGTATAAGCTTCATTAAAATAACTCTTAATGGATTCTATTGTGACTAAAGAATCAAAACCATTTAAATTACCAAGTAAGATAGCATTACCAACATTATAATAAAGATACTGATCTTGCAATGTAGGATTTCTTATTCCGGCTGAAAAAGAAAGGCGAAAAATATTATCTTTAGAAAGATTATAAACAATTGAAGCGGCTGGTGAAAAAATAAAATTAAAGTTCTTATTTTTGTCCATTCTTAAGGTTAAATTAAACTTCATCTTTCCATCTAAAACCTTTTTTTCCATTCCAGAATAAAAACCGTATTCGTAGTTTTTTATAACTATGTTTGCGGTGTCACTAAAAATAGTTCCTGCTGAATTTGGTTTAAATAATCTAAAATTTGATCCGATTGTAAGATCAAATGGTTTCGTGATAAATTTATACTCTCCATGAATGTGGTAAAGTGCAGATCTATCAACTAATTTAGATCCTCCTTGACCTAAAGGTTTAGAAATAATCTCGTTAAATGCATCCTTATAGGCCTGAGTACCGGGAATTAAAAAAGGAACCCCTTTATTATCTGCATCATTTCGAGCTTGATTGTGCCATACCTGCATTTGATTAGAATTTATATTCATAATTGAATCAGCGGCTTGAAAATTATAAAAGAAATTATTTGGATTACCGGGTCCGATATAAGGTCCCATAGTTGGAAAACCAGGAAGTTTTTTTACACCAGGAACAACGTAAGCTGCATAATAATTTCGATAAGCCTTATTGCCCCATTCAGCATTACTATTAGAAACATTTTGAAGTAAGATAGCTGTGGTAATTGCATCATAAGAGTTTCCTGCATCTTCGTTGGTGGCGTATGCTCTAATAAAGTATTTATCCTGCTCCCTAAGTTCAATTCTATTTTGAAAAAATTTAATATCTTTTAAACTATAACGATTGTCGCCCTGATAAATGGTTGTGCCATTTCCAAAATTGAAGGAATAAACCAATTCAGTTTCCGGTTTTATTTTATAATGAATAGCTGAGGCTAATTTGAGATTTCTCGAATCATAGTTAACAATATCTTTTTCTTCGTAGCCAGTTCTATAAAAATTTCCAAGACCAGGATAGCCAACTTTTTGTCCTTTTGAATTTGCATTGTAAACTATTTCATCACCATATCGGTTAACAGCATTATAACCACCCCAATTTTTTTTTGTATCAGTAGATCCAAATACGGGTTCCATATTATTTGCCTGCCAATCGTTTGCACGCAAATAAGAGAAATTAAATTTAAAAGCTGCTTTTTCTTCGCCTTTTTTATTTTTAAAAGACTCGGCATATCGGCAGCCAGTTTCGATGAGATTTCTCTCCCCTACCTTTAATAAAACATTGATACCCGGTTTAATAAACGGATTTTTAGTAATCATACTAATTACACCATTAAAGGCATTTGGTCCATAATAAGCAGAACTAGCTCCAACAATAATTTCTGCTTTTTGAACATCTAATTCTGATGCACCTAAAAAATTACCCAAAGAAAAATTTAGACCCGGCGATTGGTTATCTACTCCATCAATTATTTGTAAAGATCGCACAGGTGATGTACTATTAAATCCACGTGTATTAATTATCCGAAAAGAAATGCTTGCTGAAGTTAAATCAACTCCTTTTAATTGGCCAAGTCCCTCATAAAAATTAGCAGCAGAAGTTGCTTTAATTGCCGCGGCATCGAGCGATTCAACAGTTAATGCAGATTGTTTCTGCTTTTCTGTAAAGCCACGGGCTATAACATCTACTTCCATTAGATTAATTTGTTCAGATTTCAACTTTAAATTTACCGGCTCTTCAATAGAATTAATAACTTGAACTAATGTAACATAACCTAAACTATTTACTGCTAATGTAAAAGGTGTTGCTGGAGTAAGCATTGAAAAGTTACCATCAGCGTCAGTCGAAGTATTAAAATTAGTGCCTTTAATTTCGATTATTGCTCCAACAAGAGGCTCATTTGTTTTTGGATCTACTATTTTACCAGTCAATTTCTGGCTATACAACTTATTAAATGAAACAAAAAAAATAAATATAATTAACTTCAAATAAGTTAAAGAAGATTTGACTTTCATTTAAAAGAGATTTTTTCAAATTTAAAGATACAAAAACTAAAAATTAAATTTTGAAAACTTTGCATTTAGTCATTATTAATTCCTTTTTATAGATATATTATACCTAAGCTCTGCCACAATATTTATTTTAAACTCATAATTTTCCATTATTTTAATATCTGAGCTATTAGTTGGCGTAATAAAATAAGTAACAAATTGAATAGATTTGCATTTTTTTAATAATTTAATTTTATAATCAGATATTGGAATATTAATGTTTGATGAAGATGAGGAAATTACTTCATTTTGAGAATTAATTATTCCAGATTCTAATATGTTTTCATTAGGCAAAAACAATGAATCCATTATTAAATTTTGATCGTCGAGTAAGTAAGCTTGTAGTTTCGCTTTAAAAGGATATCCATTTATGGTATTAATAATTAAATTACCTTGTTTAACCTGATCTAACTGATTTACATTACTAAAATCAACCTTAGCAATAGATTTTAGTCTAAAATAATTTGCTTTAAATCTCAATGGAA
>Ga0214919_10005186_pt1 | contig 18626 bp, 18 predicted proteins | sample LL1503_MetaG_FD_177994 | JGI IMG/M metagenome (GOLD analysis project Ga0214919, IMG submission 177994) | Freshwater microbial communities from Lake Lanier, Atlanta, Georgia, United States - LL-1503 | ecosystem: Environmental > Aquatic > Freshwater > Lake | place: USA: Georgia | collected...
ACGGATCTGGGTTAGCCCAACTCCATCTCCCATCTCTAACCATCTGCGGATCTAAAAATAAGTCCCAAGCCATTAGTCCAAATCCACCGATAACTGCACTCCATCGTGGATTAATTCTACGAGCGGCGATCAGTAAAGGATGAGCAAGCATCGTCCAAGCAAATGGAACTATGAGAGGGACTCCAGCGATAGCCAAACCAAGTGATTGGTCATATTTGTAATAACCAAATGGCCAACCGGTGTGAAGCCCAATTTGCTCAATGGTAAATGCGAAAGACAAGGTGATTAACAAATAATTAATGGCATATTTGCGACCATAAGTTAAAAGTGCGTGCAGTGCCATCGCCAGACTTGCCGAAAGGACAGTTGCGAAAGTTATAACCCGCAGGGCATTTCCATTTAGTAATGGATAAGAAATTTGGATTAATATCGCAACAGCAAGCGCCGACCAGACCAGAACAGATTGGAAAGTGGTTGGCCCACTTCTCCTGCGCGGTGGTTGAATATAATTTCTAATGGCCACCCGCGTATTCTGCCTTAAAGCTTGTGCAATTTAATTAGTGAAATCGACCCCATTTAGCGTTCCAGATATCTCGCGAACTCCAAATCTCGCGAAAAGCTCTTCCGAATACCAATTTAGCTCTGCCGTTTTGGCAATGGCGCTCTTATGGGCGCTGCCCTCATAGGCAAAGCTCCGCAGGGCTGCGCCATCACGCCAAATCGAAAAAGTACCTTGGAGGCCGATTGGTGCCTCTCCAATTCCGATTGCTGCAAGCAAACCCGGTTGATTATGCAAATCCTGAGTTACTGGAGGAACCGCACGCCAAAACTGAAGATTCATCCACCACTTAATTCGCGCTCTTGTTATAGCTGCAACTTTGCCATCCCATTTAATTGGAGTCGGTTCTCCAAACGGCTTACTTTTCGCCCATAAACCATGGGAAGAAATCGGTTGCAAAATTACCCGCAATTGCTCAGTTGAATGACGATTCCACCTTTTAACATATTTTGAGTTATCAAAATTAGTAGCAGAGTTTTCATCAGAAAAAACTAATAGCGCACTCCATTGATTTAAATCTGCATCAGTTGGTGTGAAACTTATACCTCGACCCGTGCCAAGTGATTTTGCGAAAGTAACTCCTGGGAACCTTCTAAATTGAACTGGATTAATTGCCATTTGAATTAAAACCCACGGCAAGGATCGGCTTGAGGTTTTCCAAACATATAAAACTGGATTCATTTAACTACACCAGCTGTTTCAGTAATTATTTTGGTTACCTTATTTGGCTCATCCCACATTGGTGCATGTCCGACTTTTTCTAGCACAATCCATTTTGCATGTGCTGGTGCTAATGAGCGTTCCTGACAGGTTCGAGCCGGAAGTACATAATCACTATCGCCAAAAACAATAGATGTTGAGATCTGATTTGAAATTATTGAGTCAAACCTACGATTTAAAGTTGCATCCCATGCTGGGTAGTAACCATCAGATACCGACATGGCGGTTACGGCATCCAAAAGTGTTTGGTAATCCATTTCTTCCCATTTCGGGGTAATTCGCGAAAATCCTAATCGTTTAGCCGCCAAACTTTTTAGTGCAGTCGGTGCAATTCCACTTGAGACTTTTGCCATGCGTTTACTTAAATCACTTCCTGGAACTCGGTGCAAGAAAGGTGTCAACCAAAGACCCGCCGGAGCTAAACCAGTTACGGTTGCAATCAAATCTGGTTGTGCTGCTGCCAATTCAAGTGCTATCCAACCACCTAATGAATTACCAATTAAATGAACTGGTGGTAACTCAAACTGCTTTAACAATTTAGCAATTGCCAAAGCTAGAGAAGCTGGGTCCATCTCTATTTCAGGATCTAATGGATTACCTCCATGGCCTGGCAGGTCAAGCAATAAAGTAGAGCCAAAACTTTCCAATTCCGGAAGTAGCGGTTTCCACGCATTTGAGGCTGAGCCCATTCCGTGGATCAATACAAAAACTGGCCCATCAGAGTTGTTAGCTTCTTTAAATTGGTACTTAATCGGCATGGTGCCATTCTCTCAGGAGTAGGCCTAAGCGGCATATCGAGTTAGGGGAGAAGACCGTCTTTCTGGGCTTGCCGGTAAAGATCAGTTTTCGTAGGTAGGTTTACGCCAACTTTTATGTACTTCTTTCTAGCTCTTTGAATGTACTCAGATGCGGTGCTCCTAGATAAGTTCATAGATCTTGCCACAGCATCTAATTTAAGACCCGATGCGTAAAGAGATAATGCTTGTTTTTCCTGGGCAGAAAGGCCGGGGTCGGTTTTGTCACTCAATAAAATTGTGGCGATATCTGCCGACATGTAATTCTCGCCCGAAATTATGGATGTCACAGCATCAATCAATGTTGACTCATTGGCATTTTTGCTAATAAATCCACTTGCTCCATTTGTAAGAGCTTGGCGAACTAAAAACTGTTCCGCTAAAGCACTTACAATCAAAACGGGGGTACCCGTTGCCAACAACTTTTCCAAATTTTGGATGGGTGGGATGCCATCACCCAAATCCAGATCTAGCAATACCAAATCACAACCGGCGACATCTATTGCTGTCAGCGCTTCCGAGATGCTTTTACCTTGATAAATGAACTCTGTGTCCGGCAAATGTAGGGCTAAGTTACTAGATACCGCCCGCAACATAAGTGGATGATCTTCAAGTATCGCAATTCTTCTGCTCACCATATTGAGATCTTACTTCAAAGCAGCGTGACAAAGCATTAGGCTCGTAAAATAATTAGCTAAGAGATAATGGGATTACTAAACAGGAACCTAAACAGATAAATGAGGTGAGAATGCCTGAGGCTTATCAAAGCGAAGAGAGCGCATTTATAAACCTTAGTCGTTCATTTATTTCTGTGCTTTGTGGCTACTCCTGGACTATTTTAGTAATTGGCTTTGCTTTTTTTCATGAAGGTATTCCAAATCCAATTAAATTTGCATTTTTCCCACTTTTAGCTCTATACATTTTCGGAATTGTTAAATCTATCAAAGAGTACGGTCGTTGGTTGATGCCGTTCTCTCTTATAATATTGATTGGAATAATTGTATTTTACCCAGGTAAGACTGTTGGTTGGATCTGGCTAAACTCAATAGTTTCTACGGTTCTAGTATCTCTTGGAATATTAGCCAATAGAAAAAGAATTGTAGCAATCATGACAATTCAATTTATGGTCCTGATATTTAACTATTACTCATATTTTATCGTCTCTGAAGCGGTTTTAAAAACCGGAAATGTTTTAAGCAGAGGGTTACTTTTGGTGATTCAGCAAAGCATTTTTATTTTTGCAGTAAGTTTTAATTGGCGAAAGGAATTTTCTGCAGCGCAAGACCGAGATAAAGAACGTGTGGTGTTTTTAAGAAATCTAATAGCACGCGAGCGTGGAAAGAAGTTAAGTGAGTTATGGCAGAATAACTCAATTAAAATACATGCAGTAACTCTTAATACAATTAGGTCTATTCTTAAGCTCAGCGAGCATGATCTAAAAAATTCAATACCGGAGATTAAGGAAATTCTATTAAAAGAAGAAGATGATCGTGTCACTTATTTTTTGAAAGGCAATGTGATCGCTGCTGTAAGAGCCGGTATCTCATCAGCGAAATCCTCGCTTCATATTACTGTCCGGGCAGAGGGCGAAAATATCAAAATTAGTAGGCGAATATCAGAGGTAATTATCAACGCTTTAGAAGAATTAATTAGCAATGCCCAACAGCACGCAGGAGCAAAAAATTTAGTAATTTCCTGGAGCGTAAAGAGAGAACCTCAAGAGTTGATTTTTGAAAATGAAGCGGAAAATGCAATTATTAGAATCGGAATCACGCATGATGGCACAACACCAAACGTAAAAACTTTGCCGGGACTTGGCACCACTCTAGTAATCGAGAAAGAGATTCTTTCTGTAGGCAGCACAGTAAATTTCGCTCTGTCTGATGTCGGATCGCAAGTAATCTCATGGTCAATTCCTTCTACTACCAATGATTTTGAAGCGATTTCAGATAAACCTCCAAAATCTCTTGCCGTAGAAAAAAGCCGCTTATTTTACGCCATCACCATGGTCGGACAGATTGGCGTCGGTATTCCATTTTTCATGTTTTTAAGTTTCTGGTGGGATGGCGTCAAGTTTTTATCCGCCGTAGGGTTACTAACCTGTTCTTTCACTTGTTACTTGCTTTATCGTAAGAAAAGAATTGATTGGCTTGCCAGTTCGGTAGTGGCAATTTTGTGCATCGTAACCATGGCAGCAACTCCAGTAATTGCATACACATGTACCACTGGTTTACCACTTCACTACATTCTTACATCTACCGGCTACACCCTTGCAATGTTGCTGGTGTGGGGTAGGTGGCAAATATCTTTGCTTGGTTATGCAGTCTGGCTCTACTTCGCCAATGATTTATTTAGAACCGTACCCTGGGAGTGTAGATTTATTGTTCGATTGCCGATCTCAGCGATTATTTTTCTATTTCCATTCGGAATTTTCTTGATCTGGATCTCTTTCAAGGGTTTTACAAAATTTTCAAAATCTGAAAAAGAAATCGCTCAGCGAAATTCGTTGGTGGTGGAAGAGCAGAGCAAGTTAAATTCAGCATTAGAAAATATTTCTGAGCTCAACAGTTATGCAGTTACTAAAATAATGGATGTGATATCTGATTTTGAAAACACCTCAAAGCTTTCTGATGAGGGATCCTTCACCTTGCATCAATTAGATTCGCGATTAAGAACTCAGCTTCAACTAGATCCACTTGGGGTCGGAACCTTGACAAATTTGGCTGCAAAAATGTCTGAAGCGGCAGTTGCGAATAATTCTTGGCTGAACGTCCGAGCGCTTTATGGAGATAGTAAGCAATTTACCCTGCCTGAAAAAGTGGAGAAAGCATTTATTAAGTTTGCCGGCGAAGTTCCGCCAGGATCGTCGGTTCAGGTGCTTTCGAATGGAGGCGACACTACATTATCGATGCGTATAGCTGGAGTTTCATTAGCTGATATTAATTTAATTTTTAAGAATATTTCAGATGAGTTAGTGCAAAGCGAGTTAGAGTTTATTTTAGAAGAGAATACTGAAGAAGGTGCTGATCAAAAGGAAGTTGTCTTACTGCTAACCAAAAAATTAAATGTTAGTGAAAATGTTATTTAAGAATAGATTCAATTAAAGTAGCGATTCCAACTAAAAATAAGAAGTAAGCAAATATTCGTTCAAGAGTGATGGATTTGAGAGCGGCTCCCTTTTGAGTGGCAAATATTGAAAAGCAAATTGCACTAATTAATATGATGATCGGAATATCCCAGGAGACATTTTGGATATTTTGAAAGCGAAAGAGCAGCGCGGTTACCGAGTTCAAGATCATTAGAGCTAGTCCGGTACCTGCGGCTACTTGGGCCGATGCTCCAAAGACAAGTATCAAAGTGGGAATTGCTAAAAATGCTCCGCCAACTCCAAATAATCCAGCCATAAAGCCAATCAGGGAACCTGCCAGTGGAAGCGCCCAAGAACTTCTTTTCTTGGCAACGAAATCTCTTTGAAAAGTTCGCCACAACATACTTGATGCAGAAGCGATGAGAATTACACCAAATCCAATTAATAAGGATCGCTCGCTGGTGACTTTGGAAAGTTGAACACCAAAGTAATTTCCGATTAAACCGATGCTCCACAAAACTAAAGCCGATTTTATTTGAACCTGTTTTTTACGAAAACGGGGGATTACACTTACTGTTGCTGTTGTAATCACAATTAACAGTGAAGCAGTTGTTGCATTTATCCCAGAATATCCAAAAATATAAACTAATGCTGGCACGGCAAGAATCGCTCCACCCGTTCCAATCAGACCGAGAGCCGAGCCCATGATGGCTCCAACGAGAATTGCTAAAACAGGTGTCATGATGGCAATTGTGGCAGATAATCCTTTTGTTTTTCCGCGAGTTCCTCTGCTTGCAGTTTAATCTCAACTGGAGTTCTTGGAGCGCCTACTGCAATTTCTTGTTCTACGGCGAGCCATGTGGAGTCAGTTATAGCATTTTGTCCGTACGCCTTTGTAGCGATTTTTTTTCGGACAGATTTGTACATGATGGAACTATCCTCAAGTATATGCTCAAATCTACCGGCCGAAGAAATTGCCTCTTTTAAAAATTTAGGATTAAGAGTTTGTGAAAAAGTTACAGATTTATCAGGTTTGATATTTTCAATTTTCCGAGGAACTATTTTGCGATAAATAAGAGCCGCATTTCTTAGAACTGCTCGCGCAATTGCATAGTAAACCCGTTTTAAGAGTGCTCTTAAAGGCAATCTCCTAAGTTGTGATAATTTAAATCTCCAGTAGGAGTAAGTAACCACAACTCCATGCTTTGCAGGAGATTGCGAAAGAGATAAAAGTTTTTGAGCAATCTCTTTACCACCGCTTGGGTCAATCAGTTCGAGACATTTTGTGGAAAGGGAGTTTCTAATGGCTTCATCACTTAACCGCTCGGCCCATCTCTCGATTCCCAAAAGGTTCTCTGGGTCGGCCATAATCGCAAACCCGAAATCATGACACCATCTAGCTCTTGCTAATTGATCATCAGTCCCGCGCATCACAGGGATAAAAATTGTAGGAGTACCAGCGCACATAAATTCATGAATGCTGTTATATCCAGCAGCAGAAATTGCGCCGTCGAAAGCATGCAGCAATTTTGCGAGCGGGAAGTATCTTGCTGTGCGCAAATCAAGTCCAGGGGGAACTATAGATTTCCCGGTTCTATCTACTGGATTTTTTGTCATCAGAACTTGAACATTTGTCCAACGTTTTAATCCGCGCAACACCGCTTTTAAACGATCGACCTCTTCTAGAGTTGCAGTTCCTAACGTAACTAAAACGGCTGGTCGATCAAGATCTAGACCTAATAATTCACGAGCTTGATCTCGAGGTAAGGCCTGATCCACAGAATATAAAGAAACAGGTGCAACTTTTTCAGCATCATCACGACTAGAGGTTGGTCCTTTGTCGTAATCTGCTGCGTAATCACCTGGTTCAATCACTATATCCATTAACGATGCGTACAGTGAAAGAGTTAATTTTTGCGGAGTATCCCGCCACAATCCGCGTCTTACCCACGCTAGCCGTAAATCCGCCGAATGAAATTTTGCTGCTAGAACTCCAGGGTAAGGGACTACACCGTCAAAAGAAATAACTTTTGCGCCTGTTTCTTCAGCCAGTGCGATTAAACGGTCGCGTAAGTAATGATCCCAAACACGACGAGGCATCCAATCACGATCTCGCCCTGGTATGTATTCCGTCCGTATTCCTAGGGATGCTCCAACATCAGCGATACCTGGAGCCATTGAAACAATTATTGGTTCCGCCTCTGGAAGCAATGCTTTGGCCACTGCACAGGCTCGGACTAAATGTCCCATCCCAATCCCATTACTCGTTGCCAAGATGATGGTGGGTCTAACGCTCACATTGCAAAGATAGATAGAACGGGAATGGTAAATGAAGAGTTTAAACAAACTTTAGTTGAACAGATAGTGAAGAGTAATTATTACAAAGTAATTGCAGGTCAACCTCTGTCAGAATACCCTGATGCCAACTGATGCCAGTTCACTAATCCTGGTGACTGTCTTAATTTTGATTCTAGTTTCAACTTTAGTAAATATTTGGGAAACAAGACGTAAAGGTATTTCACTTTTAAATTCAAATAAAAAAATAATAAAAACGATTAAGGACTCTGAAGTGAATATAGCAAAGGCAATCGAAAAAATAGGGAAGCAAGATTTTCGCCAACTTGAAGCATTAGTTTCTCTGCATGATATGTTGGATTTGAAAGCTGCTCTTCCACCAACCAGAGGATGGGCGGCATCTCCTGACTTGCTCTTAACTTTGACTTCTCTTGTGAGGAAACATAAACCTAAATTAGTTGTTGAATTAGGTAGCGGCGCTTCCACCATTGTATTGTCACGGGCTGGAGCGGTTGAAATTGTGGCGATAGAGCACGATCTTGATTATCTTAAAAGCACCCAAGAGTTACTTTTGGAACATCAAGTGAGTAATGTGCAGTTGATTCATGCACCTTTGATTCAAAAAGAAATCCTAGAAGAATCATTCATGTGGTACGACAGTTCAAAATTGCAAGAGTTGAAAGAGATTGATTTCCTATTTATCGACGGACCTCCTGGATCCAAGGATGACGCAGCTAGATTTCCTGCACTTCCAGTTCTAGGATCAAAGTTAAGCAAAAATGCAGTTGTGGTAATCGATGACACAAAGAGAAGTGGGGAGAAAGTATTGGCAGAAAGTTTCGCTAATGCTCTTCCGAATCACAAGTTAAGGTTTCTAGATCATGAAAAAGGTACCGCAATACTCGAGCCCAGGTATTTATAAAAAATCCCCAACCATCTAGTGGTTGGTGATTTTTTAAACTAATTACTACAGGTTAAAGAATGGGCTTCCAAGACTGGCTCCGATTGAAGCACCTTGGCCGATTAAAACGAAGAGCATCAAAGCTGCTCCACCAAGTGCGAGATTTTTGAAGAATGAAGCAGTCTCTCCTTGTTTTGCAGTTGCATCTTCAATTGTCCAGAAGTTGTGCATCATGAAAGCCGAAACGATGCTAAAGAGGGCAATTAGAAGTGCGCCTAAGTCTGCGTAAACTCCGAGCACGATTAAAACTCCACCAATCAGAATCACTGCGCCTGAAAGCAAAACTGAAACTTTCGCAGCTGGAACTTTCTTATATTGGGCATACCCAGTCATTGCTGCAGTTTTTGTGAAGTGCGCAATTCCTGAATTAATGAAGATCAGTGCAAAAAGAATACGACCGATGAATAGTACTAAGTCCATGGGACTCCTTATTTAGTTGGTTACAAGCAGACTATTAAAGGTACCAAGATTTATTAAGGATAGATGAGCCGACACGATCACTTGTGCTCTTTATCTTTACGAGAAATTATCCAAAGAGTAAAGTAAGTGAGTGAAACTTTCTGCAAACTCTTTGCTTCTAATACCTACGTTCAATGAAGCACTGAATATTAGGAGCCTCATTGCTGGAATAAAATTAAGATTCCCGTTGTTGCAAATTTTAGTAATAGATGACAGTTCTTCAGACGGTACTGCAGAGATTGTAAATGAATTAATTTTTAGTGACAACAAGATTTCACTTTTATCACGCGCAGAGAAGACGGGCCTCGGAAATGCTTATCGTGCTGGATTCGCCTGGGGTATGAGCAAAGATTTTCAATACTTTATTGAAATGGATGCTGATCATTCTCATAGAGTGGAAGACTTGGAAAGGCTATTAGAAGTAGCAGATAAATATGATTTAACAATTGGCTCGCGATGGATCAAAGGCGGCCAAATAATCGGTTGGGCGAAACACCGGGAAATCCTTTCCCGGTTTGGAAGCGGGTATTCCAGAGTTGTTTTGGGATTAGATGTTCGCGATTGCACCAGCGGATTTAGAGTTTTTTCGCGAAGGGCACTCGAGAGTATTGATTTAGAAAATCTTGAATCAAATGGTTATGGGTTTCAAGTAGAAACACTTTATCGAGCGCACGAGGCTGGACTATCAGTAGGAGAGGTACCAATTACTTTCGTTGAGCGGCGAGAAGGTGTCTCAAAGATGCACAGTGGGATTGTCTTTGAGGCTATGTGGAATGTCTCTAAATTTGGATTTTTTAGATTACTTTCTAAATTCAAATCTAAACGAATCCTCTAGAACATGACCATCTTCAGCAACTACCCTAAAAGTAACTTGGTATTTTCCAGATTCTTGCAAATTGAGAAGATTTACACTGGCTACATTTTTAATTACTTTAACTTCTCCCGTAGAGACTCTTTTATTACTGGGAGATTTAACTGTTATCGAGTTTGCTTGTTTCTTGCTGCCTGATATCACAAGCAATTTTTCCCCAAATGTTAATTTTACTGATGTGGGCATCACTGAAATAGTTTTATCTGCTTTAGGTGAGCTCTTTATAAGTTCAGTATGTGCAGAGGCTGGGTCGCTTGAAATAATCAGTGCTCCGACTATTGATAAAGCTGTGCACAATTTTTTAACTTTGTGTAATTTAATCACTTATCTACCCATCCATCCGCCATCGACGGTGATGGTTGAACCGTGCAAATAATCGGCGTTTTCTGAGGCTAGGAAAACTACACTTCCAGCAATATCACTGCCTTCGCCCCATCGGCCCGCCGGAATTCGGCCAGTTATAGCTTCGTAACGAATTGGATCCGCACGTAGCGCTTCAGTGTTGTCAGTAATTATGTAACCCGGTGCTACTGCATTTACATTTACGCCTTTTCCAGCCCACTCATTGGCAAATGCTTTTACTAAACCAGCGATTCCAGATTTACTGGCCGTGTAAGCCGGCACTCTGATTCCACCTTGGTAGGAAAGTAGAGAGGAAATGAAAATAACCTTACCTGCGCCACGTTCAAGCATTGGTTTGCCAAAATCCTGGGTGAGAATAAATGGAGCAGTCAGGTTTACTTCAACAACTTCATCCCAATCTGCAAGTGAGTAATCGGCGATATTTTCACGACGAATAGTTCCAGCGTTGTTTACCAAGATATCGACTTGGCCAACTTCAGTTAAAACTTTTTTGGCTAGCGCCGTACTCTCAGCGCGATTTTTCATATCGCAGGCAAATGGAAAGAACTTCTGACCTAGAGCTCTTACTTCTTTGGCAATACTTTCATCATCACTCATCTGACGGCTTGTTCCGACGATGTCAGCACCAGCTTCTGCTAAAGCCAAAGCAATTGCATGACCAATGCCGCGATTGGCGCCGGTAACGACTGCAATTTTTCCAGCTAGTACTTTCATTTAGATTGCTGGTTCTGAGATAGCGATTAAATTTTTGATACTTCCACCGCGAGTCAGTGAAAGGTATGCCTCTAACGCATCTTCAACTGGAAAGACCTTAGTAATCAATGGCTCAAGTTCTTTGGTGCGTGTGGCAAGGAATGCGATTGCATCATCAAAATCAATTGACTTGTAGACGCGAGCACCCTGCATAGTTACTTCCTTGTGGAATATTTGCTGCAGATTGAACTGACGCAACTCTGCATGTATTCCTACAACAATAATCTTTCCACGAGGTTTAACTATTGTTGAGATCAAAGTCGCACCACCGGCGGAACCAGATACTTCAAAGACCACATCAGTGCCTAATCCATTTGTTGCTTCACGCGCTGCAGCTTCTACTTGATCTGGAGCTACTGGAATCATTCCATGTGATTTTGCAACATCTAAGCGGGTCTGATCTATGTCAGTGATAAATGTTTTATGTCCGCGAGATACGCAAACAATTCCGATCAACAAACCAATTGGTCCAGCACCAACAATGGTAATTACATCTGTTGGGTCAAGATCTGCCATTCGCACATCATGAATAGCAACAGCAAGTGGTTCGATTAGTGCACCTTGACGAAGTGTGATCTGCTCGGGAATTCGATGTAGTAACTCAGCTGGCACAATCCACTCTGGTTGCATTGCTCCGGCGATATCTACGCCGATAAATTTTAACTTTGGACAGATATGTGAATTGCCTTCATTGCAGGTACGACAATTTTTGCAAGGCAACAATGGCCGAACAGTTACTTTCTCACCGATCTTCCACTCACTAACCCCTGCTCCGGTACGGGCAACAACGCCAGACATCTCATGACCTGGAACATGCGGGGTGGTTACCCGCGAATCCATATGACCGGCATATAGATGCAAGTCAGTGCCACAGACTCCGACATAGGCGACTTTGACCGCCACGTAATTGGCAGGAAGTTCGGGGGAGACCCACTCATCAACGGTGATCTGCTCTGGTCCACGGTAGGTAACTTGTTTCATATAACTGAGCCTAATACCCATTTGGTACCGGTTTAACGGCTACTTGCTGCTGTCAGCCCTAACTCCTAGTATTTGGGTTATTCGAACAGGTGTTCTAATTTAGGGGGAGTAGATGGCTAGATCAGGTGATGCGCCTGAGGTGCTTACCGTAGGAGGTGAGCCGGTTGAGTTCACATGGCGGGGACGTCGTTTTCGAATCCACTCAGTACTTTCGCGTTGGCGTGAAGCCGGTGGTTGGTGGAACCGAGCTAGTGATGGAAATTATCGCCCCGATGATTTAGCAAAATCTTTTTGGGCAGTTGAAGCCGCACCAGAAGGAATGTTAATTACCTTTCATGTCGAACGTGATGAGCTAAGTGGGCAATGGCAGGTACGTAAAGCGATAAGTAAGAGTGCTGCTGAAGATGAGTAACTCGGCAATCCCTTATGTGCATTTACAAGTAGCAAGTGGCTTCTCATTTAAATATGGAAGCGCTCAACCAAATCAATTAGTCGAGCGCGCAGCAACTTTTGGCATGCCAGCTTTGGCACTTACAGACAGAAATGCGCTCGCCGGTGCAATTAGGTTTACTCAATCTTGTCAGCGCGCTGGAATCACTCCAATTATTGGATGCAATTTAGAGGTTGCACCAACGCGTAAAACAAAAGCTGCTTCAACTCCAGCAAAAGGTGGCAATTTTGTTGAGAACAATTTTTCGCGCGTAACAGTTATGGCAACTTCACAAAATCATGGATGGCGCAATTTAGTAAAGATGGTATCTGGAGTAGAAGAACAACTTTTAACTTATGAGAATTTTGCACAACACAGTGCAGGTGTTTTGTTATTGCTGGGTCCAAATTCAGATGTAGGAAGAGCTTTAGCATCCCGTCGTATTGATCAAGCAAAAGCTGCGCTAAATAGATGGCGTGAATTAGCGCAACCCAGATCAATTGCTATTGAAGTTGTATCTCATTTAGCTCCTGGAGAAGGAGAACTTACAACTGCACATGCTGCACGATCATTACTCTTTGCGAATCAGATGGGAATTCCTGCAGTAATAAGTAATTCAGTGCGAATGCTCGATCGTGAAGATGGACCTGTGGTTGATATTTTAGATGCTGCTAGAAAATTGATGCCATTGAGCGCGCAAAGTGTTGAACGTAAAACTAGTGAGGGGTATTTAAAAAGCCAATTAGAGATGCAGTATGTAGCGGATGAGATTTCTAAAGCAGCAGGGGAGTATGACAGTAAAAAATTGCTACAAGAAAGTTATGAATGGGCACAACGAGCATATTTATCACCAAGTGATGACATTGGTTTGGGAGGAATTCACTTACCTGAAGCCCAAACAGTTAATGCAAATTCAGTAGCAGAAATGCAAAAACAGTTACTCGATAGATGTGATGGGCGAATAAACAGTAGGTATCAAGGAGATGATTTACCGAAAGCGATCTCACGATTAAGAGATGAATTGGAAACAGTAAAAAAACTTGGATACGAACCATATTTTTTAGCAGTGGCTGACATAGTTGAGGCAGCACGCAGTAAAGGAATCAGGGTAGCTGCGCGTGGAAGTGGTGCTGGATCTTTAATCTGCTATTTGCTTGGTATATCTACAGTTGAGCCATTAAAACATGGATTACTAATGGAAAGATTTTGTTCACCACTTCGCTCAGCTCTTCCAGATATAGATATAGATGTAGAATCAGCGCGCAGGTTAGAAATTTATGAGGATGTGTTTGCAAAATATAATAAAGATGGAGTGATTCGGGCGACTACTGTTGGTATGTTCGAAACTTATCGAGCAAGACATGCAATTCGTGATGTTGGAGCCGCGATGGGCTTGCCAGCGGTAGAGGTAGATGCTTTAGCAAAAGCAATGCCGCACATACGGGCCCGTAATATCAATGCCGCTATAAAAGATTTACCAGAACTCCGTCATATTCAAATAACTTCCAATGAAATAGCAATGGCTCTTGGCTTGGCGCAACGTTTAGATGGGTTGCCGCGAAATATCTCAATGCATCCATGCGCTGTAATTTTGGGAGATAGTAAATTGTTAGAGCGGGCGCCAGCTCAACTAAGTGGATCTGGCTATCCAATGTTGCAATGGGACAAAGATGATGTCGAAGCTGTTGGCTTGCTTAAGTTAGATATTTTAGGTGTTCGAATGCAATCTGCTATCTCTTACTCGCTAAGTGAAATCAAACGGGTAGATGAGAGAGATATTGATCTTGATGAAATCGAACTTGATGATGCTAAGACTTTTGAATTGATACGAACAACTCGAACTCTTGGGATCTTTCAGATTGAGAGCCCAGGACAACGTGAGCTGATTGGAAAATTTGGCCCAGAAACTTTCAATGATCTAATTATTGATATCTCGCTGTTTCGCCCAGGTCCAGTGAAAAGCGACATGATCACCCCTTTTCTAAATGCACGTCAAGGTTTTTCAAAACCACGTTTAATTGATCCTTCCTTGCATGAAATTTTACTTGAGACTCAAGGGGTCGTTGTATTTCATGAACAAGTAATTCGGATTATTTCGAAAATGACTGGAGTGAGTCTTGCGCAAGCAGATGAGTATCGCCGGGCTCTGAGTAATTTTGATCAACAGGAAAGATTCAAAGATTGGTTTATTCCAATTGCTACTGGGCGTGGATATTCATTGCAAGTTGCGGTTGAGGTATGGGAGGTATTACAAGCATTTGCTTCATTTGGTTTTTGCAAAGCCCATGCTGCCGCTTTTGCACTTCCTACTTATCAATCAGCATGGTTGAAAACTCATTACCCAGCTGCTTTTATCGCTGGAATCTTGACCCATGACCCAGGAATGTATCCAAAACGATTGCTATTGGATGAAGCTCGTCAACTTGGGGTTGAACTTCTCAATGTCGATGTAAATAAATCTAAAGAGCAGTACAGAGTTGTTAGAGATGTATCTAAATATGGGATACAACTTGCGTTTTCTGATTTACATGGAATTACTTCTAATGAAATTGAAAGTATTGTTGAAGGACAGCCTTACTTAGATATATCTGATTTTCACCTTAGGGCAAGAGCGAGCACCAAGACAACAGAAAGTCTTATTCACTTAGGGGCTTTTGATCGGTTATATAAAATAAACAAAGAGAGTGAGTTAACTCGAAGAGATCTTTTGCTTCATTACTCAGATATCCAAAAATGGAATAAAGGAAAACAGATTGGGAGTTCGCAGAGTTCGCTTTTCTTCGACGCCCCAACATTGACACCAAGCGGTCTGCCTAAATTGACATTAGCTGAAGAGGTTAAAAGCGAGATAGAGATTTTGGGACTTGATGTAAGTGGTCACCTACTTTCTTTTTATGCAAAACTTTTAAATCAGATAGGTGCAGTAAGAGTTAAAGATTTTCTTAACTTCCGTACCAATACTGGAATTTTTTTGGCTGGAGTTAAAGTTGCATTGCAATCACCACCCGTTCGCTCTGGAAAACGTACGATTTTTTTGAGTTTAGAAGATGGAAGTGGTTGTAGTGACTCAACTTTTTTTGAAAGCACGCAGATTCACTCAGCGCGCATCCTTTATAACTCTGATCTGTTGCTGGTCTATGGTTTTCTGCGCAGAACCGGAGCGCGTGGGGTTTCAGTCAGGGCGCATTGCGCTTGGGATTTAGGCGAGGTTTATGAAATCTGGCGAGATAGCGGGCAAGATATCGAAGCAGTCCGCGCTTACTTGAGTATTCTGATTAATCAAGCAAGTATGCGAAAGGAGCCAGTTCATCACTGATATGGAAGAAATAAAAGCCGAACAGGCGACAATTTTGCATATTGATATGGATGCATTTTTTGCATCTGTTGCTGAACGAGATAACCCAGAGTTGCGTGGAAAAGTTGTTGTCGTCGGAACAGGGCCACGATCTGTTGTTACTTCAGCAAATTATGCGGCCCGAAAATTCGGAATTAGAGCTGCTATGCCTATTGGGCAAGCCAGGCGGTTAGCTCCTCATGCGATTTTTGTTGAACCAGATATGCGCAGATACAGCGAGGTATCTGAAAAAGTTATGGAGATTTTTAGAAACTTCACACCCTTAGTAGAGCCAATATCGGTAGATGAAGCATTCCTAGATGTCGCTGGAGCCAAACGCTTACTTGGCACACCACGTGAGATTGGATCTGCCATTCGCCAAAAAGTTGAAAGCCAAGAAGGAATTACTTGTTCGGTCGGAATTGCCAGTACTAAATTGATTGCAAAATTAGCATCAAGTAGATGTAAACCAAATGGAATGTTAGAGATACCACCAGATCGAACACTTACCTTTTTGCATCCACTTCCAATAAATGAATTATGGGGAGTGGGCGAGAAAACTGGAGAAATCTTAAGCAAGTTGGGATTAAAAACTATTGGCGATATAGCAAATACTTCACGCGCTACTTTAATCAGAGCTGTTGGTGAGAGCGCCGGTGCAACTATTTATGAATTGGCCTGGGCACGCGATTATCGATCGATAGTTTTAAATGAACCGGAAAAAAGTATTGGTGCAGAAGAAACATTTTCTAGCGACTTAGATAATCAAGAAGAAATCTTAGGAGAGTTGTTGCGCGTGACCGATCGGGCAACCCGAAGATTGCGTGATGAGCAATTTATGGCGCGAACAATTTCTATAAAGGTACGTTTTGGAGATTTCACCACAATTACTCGAAGCAAAACTTTGCCTTTGCCGATCAGCGCGACACAAGAGATTTATAGCCAAGCAAAGGCGCTCTATCTGGCCTTAAATTTGGAACGGGCCAGAGTGCGATTGATCGGCATCAGGCTGGAGGGGTTGGTGGCATTAACTGGCCAGCCGCTAGCCGCCCAGCCGGAATTAGGGGCCCGCGACAAAGGTTGGAGTGAGGTGGAGGCGGCTATTGATGCTGTTCGAGATCGTTTTGGAGGCGAAGCGGTAGCTCCGGCCAGACTCCTGGAGCCCCCAGATCTGCCGGGCTCAGGTTGACCTACTATGATTTTGGTAGTTGAGCGAATTGTTGGAAGGGAAGCGTGAGATGCCACTATCAGAGCATGAAGAGCGCTTGCTTGCGCAAATGGAGGAGCAGTTAGCCAAAGATGATCCACGTTTAGTTTCAACTTTAACTGGAGCGCGCACCCGCACATCACGTTCAACTTTGCTAAATCTTTCATTGCTATTAATTGGTTTTGCAACATTGTTTGGCGGATTGATATCACAAACAATTCCGGTAGGAGTACTTGGTTTTGTTATTTCATTATTTGGAATTTATCGCTTAATAACTGGCTTTCGCCAGCCGTCGATGAATGACGGTATTAGAGGCAGAAAAATCAAAGGCGCTAAATCATCTTGGATGTCAAAACTTGAACAACGATGGGAAAAGCGGCAATTCGGCGATAATAATTCAGGTTATTAGCTCAGATTAATTAAGCATGTGGGCCGGGTAAGAATTTACCGCGGAAAAATGTCAATGGCTGAGTAATAGAATCTTGATAATCAATTACTTCACCAATTAAAATTAAGTGATCACCAGCTTCATGCTTGGCAAAAGTATTGCAAGTGAAATAAGTCTCGACATTTGGCAAAATCGGTATTCCATAATCTGTAAAAGAAATATCTAGACCGTCAAAACGGTCTGCAACTGGAGCGGTGAATCGCTTTACTAAATCCTCTTGGCCCGCGGCCAAAATATGCACATTCCATTGTTTTGCATTTTCCCAATCTGGAAATGATTTAACTTTTTTGTCGACGCACCAAGAAATTAAAAGTGGATCCAGCGAAACCGAAGTTAGAGAGTTGCAGACAATTCCGATATTTCGCCCAGTTGTTTCATCTTTAGTGGTCACTAATGCAATCCCAGTTATCCAGCCACTCATGAGGGCACGGAAACTCTTCGGATCAAGATTTTTGGCCATGTCCTAACGGTAGGGGCAAGGCGGTTCGGGCACGAATTCAATAAGTGCCAGATCGGCCAGGTCGGCCAGATGACCTGTTGGAGGGGTGGGGTGAAAAGGGGAGATTAAGGGGGGAAGGTGGTTGACAGTGGAGATAAGTGGAGTAAAGTGGGGGATTAACGCCAATAGCTGAGTTCAAGACCAGGTGTTCTGGCGTAAAAAGTTTTAAAAGTGGGGAAGGGGTTTCAAGTGTTTCTTGGTACTTACCAACCCCGTCTCGATGAAAAAGGGCGGGTAATCCTTCCGGCCCGTTTCCGCGATGAATTAGCTGCCGGCCTAGTTATTACCAAAGGCCAAGAACGGTGCCTTTATGTATGGCCCGCAAAAGAGTTTGCCTCACTAACTCAAGCAATGGGCCAAGCCCCAGTTACCGCTAAATCTGCGCGCGATTACATGCGCGTGATGTTTGCCGGAGCACATGACGAGATTCCCGATAAGCAAGGTCGAGTGACGATTCCCCCGTCTCTACGTACCTATGCCGACCTCAACAAAGAGTGCGTCGTAATTGGCGCAAATACTCGCGTTGAGATTTGGGATGCAACCGCTTGGGAGTCCTACCTCGCAGATCGCGAAAAGGGCTTCGCAGATGTATCTGAGGAGGTATTCCCAGGATTTTTCTAACTCGAAACTTCGGTCACTGCCGCGGCTAGCTATAGCGCATCGACGCCCCTTCCCCGGCGCCGATCAATCCGTCCGGCGGCGGTGTCCAAAGTTTCGAGCTAGCGAATCAAGGGAGTTTTAGAAAGAAAGTAAGACCAGAAAGACCAGAAAGAGGGGAGTGAAGTGTTACATCAGCCAGTATTACTTGAGCGATCACTTGCGCTACTTTCCCCTGCGCTAACGAAAAATAATGCATTAGTTGTA
>Ga0214919_10005188_pt1 | contig 18625 bp, 18 predicted proteins | sample LL1503_MetaG_FD_177994 | JGI IMG/M metagenome (GOLD analysis project Ga0214919, IMG submission 177994) | Freshwater microbial communities from Lake Lanier, Atlanta, Georgia, United States - LL-1503 | ecosystem: Environmental > Aquatic > Freshwater > Lake | place: USA: Georgia | collected...
ACTTGCCGCATCAAGCAAGCATTTAAATAATCGGGATTTAGGAAAACTGGAGCCGATACCTTCTTTGAAAAAGAGGTTTGCAGCATGAGAAATTTTTAATCAAGCTAAAAAACTTGAGGATCGAGATAAAAGGGCTAAGACGGCGGTAGAAAATGCATTAATTTGTGCTCGTGATCTCTATAAAAATTTGTATGAGAATTCATTCAAAGGGCAGGATGATCTAGTGGAATTCTTTGAGCATGAATACGAACAGACGAAGAATATATTAGAAGCTCACAGGACTGCTTTTGAAGCGCAAGTGAAAACAGTTTCATCAGATGATGAAACAGAAGAAGACGTCATTGTGAAAAAACCAACTAAGCATCATCGAGCTGGAGGTGTTAAGCGGGAAAGAGCGCCAGCGCGTCCTGCGTTAACATTTGGAGCTTCCGTTTCTGATTCGACTAAAAAATCAAGAGTCCAGGAGGAGGAGAAAGGGGCAGGGTCAGAAGCATCTGATGATGCTGAGTTCACTGCCTAGGTTCTGATGGTTTTAGTCCTTCATGAGTTGATTAACATCCCGGCCCTCGCCGGGATATTAATTTTAGACAGGTGAATTTTAATTTTTTTAAATTTTTTAATTTCATCTGAGCCACTGGAAAACAAAAGCCTCAAAGCTATAGTAAGCCCGTTAATTTTTACGGGTGTTTATTAATTTATGAAACTTAAACTTAAACTTAAATTCAAATTTAAACTTTTTTTTAGTCTTTTATTAATTATTTTATTGATCATTTTATATTACAGCTCGGGCTATTTTTTTGTATTTAATAACGATGCTTATATAGACGCTGACTGGGTCAAAGTAGCCAGTGAAGTTTCAGGGCGCGTGGATCAAGTTTTAGTTAAAGATAATGCACTAGTTAAAAAAAATGATGTTTTACTGGGTGTGATTCAGGATCCGTTTTTAATTGCTGTGAATAGCGCTAAGGCGAATTTGGAAAAAGCCCAAGCGGCTGTTTTAGTGTTAAATCAAACTATTGATGCGGCGCGTCAGCAAATAAAAATTAATCAAGATAATTTAAATCTCGCTAATCAAGAGTTGGCAAGATATCAAGACTTAGTCAAATCAGACTTTGTTTCTAAGCAAGTTTATGATCAAAAAGTTTCTGCACAACAAGTGGCCAGTGCGACATTAGTTCAATCGCAAAATCTAGCCAGGTCTTTAAAAGCAGAGCTTGCGCAAGATCTGGCTAATATTGATATCGCGCAGAGTGCACTAGACCAGGCTAATTATAATTTAAAACACAGTGTGATTTATGCGCCTTTTGATGGCTTAGTTAATAATTTAAAGACTTATCCAGGGGATTTTATTAATCAGGGGCAGGTCTTATTTAGCTTGATTAATATTAATACCTGGCGCGTGGTGGCTAATATTAAAGAAAGTAATTTGATGGGGTTAAAACCAGGTCAAAAAGTTTATTTATATTTACCTAACTCACCTTGGCATTTATATCCTGGCCAAGTTGAGAGCATTGGTGGTGGCGTAGCTCGTGAGCCAGGTAATAATAGTCCCAATACGGGCATGCCTTATGTTGACCCCGTGACAGACTGGATTCGATATGATTATAAAATCCCCGTGAGAATTAATTTTATAAACAAGCCGAAAGATTTAAATTTATATTTAGGCACTGATGTCAAAGTATTTATATTTTTATGATTAAAAAATTTTTATTTTTAGATTGCTTTGAAAGATTTTTCCTAGGGATTAAAAAAAATAGAGCCGAACTTTCTTGGCGCTCTCCACAATTTTTTTTAGCGCTAAGAGCATCAGTGGCTTGTGTGCTCGCTATTTTTTTAGCGATTTATACCCAGGCACAAGATCCTTTTTGGTCAGGGATTTCTGCTATGACGGTCATGGTATCCACTCAGGCCGGGTCTTTTAGAAAAGGGGCTTTGAGAATTTCGGGGACTTTGATTGGGGCTTTGATTGCTTTAATTTGCGTGAGTTTATTTATCCAGCAACCCTTGATGCTCTGTCTATGTCTATTTTTTATTAGCGTGATTGGTATCTATGGGTCTCTCATAGATCCTGATCGAATGTATGCCTGGTTGATGGGTTATATCAGTGCCTTAATGGTTATTTTGATGCCTTTGGGCGAGCATGCAACGGGGAATAATTTTATCAATGTGGCTTTTTATAGAAGCTATGAAGTGATTTTAGGCGCGCTCGCCGCTTTTTTGATTCAAATTATTTTTGCGCCGAAAAATTTAAAATCGTCTTCCCCTCTCTGTCCCTCGATTTCATCTTCGGGCCTTTCTCTCCCGCAAGGAGAGAGACGAAATCAGGAGAAATTAAATTTTTTAAAATTTGCCTTGATTAGCACCTGTGGGATTTTAATTGGGCCTTTGTTATGGACGTTTTTTGCGCTACCTGGCTTTTCCCAGATTGCTGTCTCTATCGGCGCTGTTTTAAGCATGGATGTCGAAGGCACAAGATATAAAGGATTTTTAAGAATTTTAGGTTGTGCTGTGGGTGCTTTATTTGTTTTTATATTTGTAGGACTGGGCATTAATAATATTTTTATATTTTTAATTTTATTGTTTTTAATCTCAATATTTTTTCTTTATTTTCATTTTAGTGATGTCCAGATTTCTTATTTTGGGACCCAGGGCTTAGTGGTTTTTTATATCGGCGTGGCAGCGGGATTAACACCAGAGACTTCTTTAACGTCGACCATAGAAAGATTAATAGGAATTATTGGCGGGGTTTGTTTTATTGTGATTTTCTTATCTTGTTTCTGGAATAATAAAAAAGCTGTAAATAAAGATTTAGAAAAAGTTTTAGAAATAGATTTAGAAAAAAATTCAGGGGGAATTTAATTTTATGATGCAGTTTTCAAGCTTGATTAAAAATATGGTCAAAGAGGCTTTATTAGAAGACATAGGGTCTGGAGATATTACGGCTGAGTTAATTAGCAAAGATAAAGAAGTGAGAGCCAGGGTGATTACTCGGGAGTCTGGAATTATTTGTGGTGTTGAGTTTGTGCGAGAAGTATTTAATCAAATAGATCCAAGTTTAAATTTAGAATTTGATGTACTGGATGGGGATCGAGTGTCGAAAGATCAGGTTTTATTTAAAGTTTCTGGTAAGGCGAGGTCCATACTGACGGGAGAGCGAACGGCTTTGAATTTTTTGCAAAGCTTATCTGGAACGGCGACCCAGACAGCACTGTATGTCAGTGCGTTATCTGGCACAAAAACTCAATTATTAGATACGAGAAAGACTTTGCCTTTATATAGACAGGCCCAAAAATATGCAGTGCGTTGTGGGGGTGGTAAGAATCATCGGATGGGTTTATTTGATGCGTTTTTAATTAAAGAAAATCACATCATGGCTAAGGGGTCTATTACAGAGGCTATCCAAGAGGCTAGAAATCTTCATGCGACTAAAACTATAGAGGTCGAAGTCGAAAGATTGGATCAGCTCGAAGAAGCCATAAAAGCAGGGGCTCATATGGTCATGTTGGATAATTTTTCTCTGAGTAATATTAAAGCGGCGGTCATGCAAAATAGGGGCAGAGTTAAGCTCGAAGTCTCTGGGGGCGTGTCGTTAAATAATATTAGAGAGATTGCAGCGACTGGCGTGGACTATGTGTCCTGCGGGATTATTACTAAAGATATTCATGCGCTGGATTTGTCGATGAGGTTGGTTTGAGCTTTCTTGGTTTGAGTACTAGAGCAAGGTTTTATTTGAATTGATTTTTGAGAAGAGTTTTAAGAAAGCTTGATTTAGTGCTATTTATAGTGCTAAATTGAGCGCTAATTTAAGTGCTAACTTAAATACTGATTTAATACTAAAAATAAGGGGTCTGAATCATGTCGAGTCAAATTTCAGCCAATGAACTTAAAACAAAGGGGATTTCGGCGATTGAAGATGTTTTTTCTGGGGATGCGCTTGAAGCCATGATTACGGTTCATGGAAAAGTGAGGTTTATTGTTATCCCTGTTGAAGCTTATAACCACTATCGAGAGATGGAGTTGGCTTTAGCGCTTGAAGAAACAAAGCGAGATTATCGAGAGGGTCGTTATAACACGGAGAGTGTTGAAGAGCATGTAAAACGTCTTAGAAAGATGAAGTAAAGAAGTAGATGTCAGGATGAGTTTTCAATTAGTTTTTTCCGAGTCTTATTTAAGAAGAGCCCATAGGTTTTTTAAAAAAAATCCAGAACTTTTAGGCCAATATGAGAAAGCGCTTGCTTTATTGCAGCTCAATCCATTTCATAATTCTCTCAGGCTTCATAAGCTCAAAGGGTCTTTGCAATCAATGTATTCCATCTCTATTAATATGCAGTACCGAGTGACCTTGGAGTTGTTAATAACAGAAGATCAAATATTGCTGATTGATATTGGCGATCATGATCATGTCTATTAATGGCTATTAAGTTGAAATTTGTTCATATCACCAGCCCCTTGGGATAAGATTCGCGAGTTTAAAATTACCCAAGAGAGATCCTAAAGATAATGGATATTAATAATCTAAATAATTTGATGAAATCCCAAGTCAATAAATTCTGGCCTGAAAGAACGAGTTATAGTTTTTCTGAAAAAGAGAAAGAGTTTTACAGAGAAAAAATAAAAGAATTATTAGTTCAAAAGAATGCAGTCTTAATTGCCCATTATTATGTTGATGCTGAGATTCAAAAATTAGCGGAAGAGACTGGAGGAATGATTGGAGATTCGCTCCAGATGGCGAAATTTGGGGCGGAGAGTTCAGCAGATGTTTTATTAGTCGCTGGTGTGAGATTCATGGGTGAGTCAGCGAAAATATTAAGTCCCCATAAAAAAATTATCATGCCGACTTTGAAAGCAGAATGTTCTTTGGATTTAAGTTGTCCGCCGGATTTATTTAAAGAATTTATTGAAAATAATCCTGGTCGAACGGTCGTAGTTTATGTGAATACCTCGGCTGAAGTGAAGGCGTTGGCAGACTGGTGTGTGACATCCAGTAATGCCTTAAAAATAGTGAATTATTTATCTGAGCGTGGAGAGAAAATAATTTTTGGGCCGGATAAATATTTAGGGTCTTATATTCAAAAAGAAACCCAGGCGGATATGTTGCTCTGGCAAGGGTCTTGTGTGGTTCATGAAGAATTTAAAGCTGAAAGTTTGAAACAATTAAAATTAGAATTTCCAGAGGCGGGAGTCTTGGTTCATCCAGAATCTCCAGCGGATGTGATTGAATTAGCAGATTGTGTGGGGTCGACGGCGAGACTATTACAGGCGTCTCAAGAGCTGCCCCATAAAGTATTTATCGTCGCGACGGAAGCTGGGATTTTTTACAAAATGCAGCAACTCTCACCCCATAAAAAATTTATCTCAGCGCCAACAGGCGGTGTGGGTGCGACCTGTCGATCTTGTGCGCATTGTCCATGGATGGCCCAAAATAATTTGAAAAATATCTATGAGGCTTTGCTATTGGATGATTTGAGTAAGCATGAGGTTTTTGTAAAACCAGAAATAGCCCAGAAAGCTTTAATTAGCCTGACTCGGATGGTGGAGTTTGTAGGGTGAGTGATTTAAAAAAATTAGAAAATAATTTTGATTTGCTAATTATTGGTTCTGGAGTCGCGGGCTTAACTTGTGCTTTAAATCTGGTGCGTAGTAATAAAAATTATAAAGTCGGAATTTTATCTAAATCTGTTTTATCTGAAGGCTCTAGTTTATATGCCCAGGGGGGCATTGCTGTTGTTTTAAATCAAGATGACAGTCTGGAGTCTCATATTCAAGATACTTTAATAGCGGGTGCAGGCTTATGTCATAGGGATGCTGTCGAATTTACTGTTAAGAATGCCCGATCAGCCATCGAGTGGTTAATTAATCTGGGCGTGAAATTTACGAAAAATAATTATCAAGATCTTGAAAGCAACCAGGAGATGACTTCTTATCATTTGACTCAAGAAGGTGGGCATTCGCATAGAAGAATTATTCATGCGGATGACAGTACTGGTAAGTCAGTCCTAGGTATTTTGATTGATGAAATTAAGAAAGAAAAAAACATAGAAATCTTTGAGCATCATATGGCCATTGATTTAATACTTGAGAAAAACAAAGAAAATAATAAGAAAAACAATAACCCTGATCGAGTCTTAGGGGCTTATGTTTTAGATGTTTTAAATTCAGATCAAAAAGTACAAATTTTTAGTGCTAAATCAGTGATGCTGGCAACAGGTGGGGCGTCACGAGCTTATTTATATAGTTCGAATCCAGAGGTTTCTTCTGGAGATGGTATTGCGATGGCCTATAGAGCGGGCTGCAGAGTGGCTAACCTGGAATTTAACCAGTTTCATCCGACCTGTTTATATCATCCGCAAGCAGGGTCTTTTTTAATTTCAGAGGCTCTAAGAGGCGAGGGTGCGGTTTTAAAATTAAGTAAAAATACGAATAGCGAACGATTCATGCCGAGATTTCATGAGTTAGCAGAGCTTGCGCCGAGAGATATTGTCGCCAGAGCTATAGATTATGAAATGAAGCGACTGGGTCTAGATTGTGTCTATCTAGATATTTCGCATAAAAGCCCAGAGTTTATCAAGTCCCACTTTCCTAGTATTTATGAAAAATGTTTGAGTCTAAATATTGATATAACAAAAGAGCCAATCCCTGTCGTTCCAGCAGCGCATTACACCTGCGGTGGCGTGATGATTGATCAGCATGGTCGAACTGATGTTTTGGGCTTGTATGCTGCGGGTGAAGTCGCTTTCACAGGGCTGCATGGGGCGAACAGAATGGCCTCGAACTCTCTCTTAGAGTGCTTGGTTTATGCCAAAGCCGCGAGTGAAGATTTAATTAATTATTTGCCGAATATTAAAGCACCAGAAGATTTAAAACCCTGGGATGACTCCAGGGTTATTAATTCAGACGAAGCGATTGTCGTTAAGCAAAACTGGGATGAAATTAGACAACTCATGTGGAACTATGTCGGCATAGTCAGATCTAATAAAAGACTAGAGCGCGCTCAAAGAAGAATAAATTTATTAAAAGACGAAGTAGATAATTATTATAAAAATTTCAAAGTGGATAAAAATTTACTAGAGCTGAGAAACTTAATTTTATTAGCAGATTTAATTATCCAATCCGCTCAAGCTCGTCATGAAAGCAGGGGGCTGCATTTTAATAGTGATTATCCAGCGTTAAAAAATCCGCCCGTCGATACTGTTTTAAGAAAAAAATAAATGCAGAGTCTTGATGATTTAAAAACACTGGCGAGATCTTTTGGTTTTGCAGATTGCGGTGTGGTGAGTCTTAAAAATAATAATCAAAATAATTGGGGCTTGAATCAGGCTGGAGAAAATTTAAATCAATGGCTAGCACAGGGTTTTCATGGGTCGATGGGCTATATGGAAAAACACGGTGATATGAGATTTAAGCCTGAGAAATTACTCCCAGAAGCCCAATCTATTATTGTTGTCAGGATGGATTATTTATGTGAAAGCCCAGATTGGGATGTTTTAAATAATAAAAATTTGGCTTTTATTTCTAGATACGCTCAGAACCGTGATTATCACAAATTGATTAGATCTAGACTGGTTAAGCTGGCCGAAAAATTAAAAAGTATCTTGGGTCAAGATTTTATCTATAGGCCGACGGCCGATAGTGCGCCCATCATGGAAAAGCCTTTAGCCCAAGAAGCAGGCTTGGGCTGGATTGGAAAGCATACAAATTTAATTAATAGTAAAAGTGGCTCTTATTTTTTTCTGGGCTGTTTGATTACATCTTTATCTTATGAGGATTTCGTCTCTCCCCTCGTGGGAGAGACAGGACTGAATGGTGCAACCATTCAGGACAGAGAGGGGGCTTTTCAAGGGGAGAGACGGGAGCAAGAAAAAACCTCCCACTGCGGCTCCTGTACCAAATGTATAAGCATCTGCCCAACCCAAGCCATTATTGGGCCGTATCAGCTAGATGCTCGACGCTGTATTTCCTATTTAACTATTGAGAACAAAGGGCCGATCCCTTTAGAGTTCAGAAAAAATATTGGGAATAGAATTTACGGCTGTGATGATTGTCAAATTATTTGCCCCTGGAATAAATTTTCAAAGCCCACTCAAGAATTAGGTTTTGAATCTCTCAGAAATTTAAAATCTCCGAGATTATTAGATTTATTTAACTGGACTGAGTCTGAGTTTTTAAAAAAGACAGAGGGCTCGCCTATTAGAAGAATTGGGTATGAATCCTGGATTCGAAATATTGCCGTAGCGCTAGGTAATAGTGAAAAAACTCCTGAAGTTTTAGAAAAATTAAATCAAAAATTATTAGATAAAAATCTATCTGACATGGTCAAAGAGCATGTGAGCTGGGCTTTGGAAAATTTAGGTTAGGCCTGTTTTGATATCGTCTCTCCCCTCGTGGGAGAGACAGGACCGAAGATGAAATCGAGGGACAGAGAGGGGGGTAAAAATAATTTTTAATCATTATTTTTTTGAATCTTTCAGCCAATTACTATGTTTTAGAGAGTTAATTGGCTGAATTATTATTTTAATAATTTGATTTAATTAGATTTTTTATTTTTTGGAGTGCGCTCCAAATTTGTACGCCATTTTTGGAGTCTGGTCCAAAAATAAGAAAATATTATATAAATCAAAGGTAAAGACTGTCATTCCCGCGAAGGCGGGAATCCATGCTTGATACTTTGGAGTGGCCCCGCCTGCGCTGGGATGACATTAAGCGTGGATACCGGCCTTCGCCGGTATGACAAAAATTACTTTAGTCATAGCCCAAAGACTGCAGCGATTTTTCGTCATCGGACCAACCAGATTTAACCTTGACCCAGAGTCTTAGAAATATTTTCTTGCCAAATAGATTTTCTAAATCTATTCGAGCCTGGGTTCCGATTTCTTTTAATTTTCCGCCATGAGCGCCAATTAAAATAGGTTTCTGGGTTTCTCTTTCGACATAAATAATCGCTGCAATATCTATAAGATTGGGCTTTAAATTAGCCTCAGGGTGAGTTTCTCTGGTTTTAAAATGTTCAATCTCGACGGTCAGATCATAGGGGATCTCGTCACCCAAAGTTCGCATTAATTTCTCACGAATGACTTCAGCTGCTAGAAACTTTTGAGATTTGTCAGTCAGCTGATCTTCTGGATATATAAAAGCCTGTTCTGGCAATAATTTTTGAATAATTTTTTCCAGATGATCTAGGTGCTGATTATGTTTTGCGCTAATAGGAATAATGTCGGTGAATTTAAATTTTTCAGAAAGATTCTTAATCAGGGGTAAGAGCTCTGGTTTGTTTTTAATTAAATCGGCTTTATTAATGGCCAAGATGACAGGACAGGTCAGCTGGGCAAGCTGGCTTAGAATTAAATCTTCTTCAGTCGTCCACTTATCCGAGTCAATTAAGAAAATTAAAATATCGACATCGAACATAATGCTTCGGGCGGTTCGGTTCATGTATTTATTAATAGCCTTGCCAGAATTAGCCGACTCTTGATGTAACCCAGGAGTATCGACATAGATAGCTTGGACATTATCTTTAGTTTTAATGCCCAAAATATGATGTCTAGTAGTTTGGGGCTTTCGGCAAGTAATGGAGATTTTTCGGCCCAATATTTTATTTAATAAAGTGGATTTGCCGACATTAGGACGTCCAATAATACCAATGGTTCCACAGTAAGTCGGGCCTGTAAATTTTGTAGGCTCAGTGGGCTCTTGATGATTAATTGGGCTGGGGTTCGCAGCAAAGAATTTGTCTATATCAATGCCTGGATCAATGCCTGGGGTTAAATCTTGATTTAATTCTGGTTGATTTAATTCTGGTGATTCTGGTAATTCTGGCTTATCCAAGATTTTATTTCTCTTTAAAAATTATTCACAAAAAAGCCGCGCATGATAACTATTTTTTTGCTCTAAGTGTGATTTTTAAGAGTGATTTTTTTTGATCTTGTTTTGTCCCTGTTTTGATCTTGTTTCGCCTAGAGCCCGCTGACATAATGCGCCGCGATTAAAAAATGCCCATTAATAAAAAATGGGTGAGCGTACAAAAGTACAGGAGTGACTCATGTCTTTAAAGTTATCCCCAGAGGCGAATCAACAAGCGAAAGCCTTATTAAAAAAAGATGCTTTGGATTATCACCAGCATCCCATTCCAGGAAAGATTTCTATTGAAATAACAAAGCCAACGGCAACTCAAAGAGATTTAGCTTTAGCTTATTCTCCAGGTGTTGCAGAACCTGTTAAAGCCATTGCTGAGAATCCAGATGATGCTTATAAATATACCAGTAAGGGTAATTTGGTCGGTGTGATTTCCAATGGAACGGCCATTTTAGGCTTGGGTAATTTAGGTGCGTTGGCGTCTAAACCCGTCATGGAAGGCAAGGCTGTTTTATTCAAACGTTTTGGTGGCATCGACGCCATTGATATCGAAGTTGATGAACAAGATGCGGCGTCATTTATCAGAACGGTTAAAGCGATTGCGCCAACGTTTGGCGGGATTAATCTTGAAGATATTAAAGCCCCAGAATGTTTCCAGATTGAATATGAATTAAGACGCGCTTTGGATATTCCTGTTTTTCATGATGATCAACATGGAACAGCGATTATTGTCGCAGCAGCTTTAACTAATGCCTTAGAGATTCAAAATAAAATTTTATCTCAAGTCAAAATAGTCTGTGTTGGCGCAGGGGCTGCTGGTATTGCCTGCATGGAATTATTAATCCGTATGGGCGCTGCTAAAGAAAATATCTTGATGTTAGATTCTCAAGGTGTGATTCATACAGAAAGACATGGCTTGGGGCCTTATAAATTTGCCTTCGCACAACATACAACTAAGAGAGATCTTACTGATGCGATTAAAGACGCAGATGTGTTTGTCGGGGTATCAGGGCCAGATGTATTAACAATTGAGCAATTAAAACTGATGGCGCCTAAACCTATTGTGTTTGCCTTGTCTAATCCAGACCCAGAGATTGATCCTAACTTAGCCAGATCCGCGCGTGATGATTTAATCCTTGCGACAGGGCGATCTGACTTTCCAAATCAGGTCAATAATGTTTTATGTTTCCCGTATATTTTTCGCGCAGCTTTAGATGTTCGTGCTCGGGTGATTACAGTGTCGATGACTATTGCAGCTGCCAAAGCCATTGCGGCTTTAGCCAAAGAGCCTATTCCAGAAGAGATCAAAGCTTTATATCCAAACGAAAAAGATATGCAATTTGGTCGTGAGTATTTAATTCCAAAACCCATGGATCCACGTCTGCGTGAGCGCGTTGCTCCTGCTGTGGCGCGTGCTGCTATTGAGGCCAATGTTGCTAAATTACCCTACCCCAAAAATTACCCTGTTGAATAAATATTTTAATTAAATATTTGGATTAATTTTTGAGATTTTTTTAATTATTTTTTTAATTTTTTTTAAATTTAAAAGAGGACTTTAAGACCATGGCAAGACGTAAAATAGCGCTGATAGGCGCGGGTAATATTGGTGGCACTTTGGCGCATTTAGCCGTATTAAAAAATTTAGGCGATGTGGTTTTATTTGATATCGCTGAAGGCGTGCCCCAGGGTAAAGCTTTAGATTTAGCGCAGTGTGGACCCGTTGAAGGCTTCGATGCGAAAATTCTGGGCACTAATAATTATGCCGATATTCAAGATGCGGACGTCGTCATCGTCACCGCAGGTGTGGCTAGAAAACCCGGCATGAGTCGTGATGATTTATTAGGTATCAATGCGAAAGTCATGAAGTCCGTTGGCGCAGGGATTAAGCAATATTGCCCCAAAGCTTTTATTATTTGTATCACTAATCCTTTAGATATCATGGTCAGACTATTACATGATTTTTCAGGGGTTCCTGATCATAAAATCGTCGGTATGGCGGGGGTTTTAGATTCTTCTAGATTTAGAACTTTTTTAGCCTGGGAATTTAATGTCTCTGTGAATCAAGTTCAGGCCTATGTCGTTGGTGGTCATGGCGATTCCATGGTGCCTTTAACCAATATGAGCAATGTGGCTGGCGTGAGTTTAGATAGCCTGGTCAAATCAGGAAAAATCACTCAAGCGCGTTTAGACGAAATCGTAGATAGAACAAGAAAGGGCGGCGGCGAAATTGTTAATCTATTAAAAACAGGTTCAGCTTTTTACGCCCCTGCGACGTCGGCTATATCCATGGCTGAGTCTTATTTATTAGACAAGAAAAACATTCTGCCTTGTGCCGTTAAATTAAAGCCTGGTCAGTATGGCGTTGATGAAGCTTTATTTGTCGGCGTGCCTGCGAAAATTGGTAAGAATGGCGTGGAAGAAGTGATTGAGGTGAACTTAAGCCAAGCTGAGCGCGCTAATTTACAAGTGTCGATTGATGCCGTGAAAGAATTAAACGCAGCGGCAGATCAGTTGCATTTGGCTGAGTAATTTTTATTTTTTTTATTTTGTTTTTATATTTTTTGAAGGTGTAGGGGCGGACCTGGGTGTCCGCCCTTATTCTTTTGGCGAGGATATTTTTGGGAATGAATGATCAGAATTCAGAAAATCAAAATCTAAAAGATTTGGATTTAAAAATCATAGAAAAAGACACGCGTCTTTCAGAGTCTTGTTTATGGGACTCTCAGAAAAATTTTTATTTAACACAGGGCATGAATGCCTGGAATGGCCAGGTGCCTTTTTTTATTACGTCTAATATCTTTTTCGCCCAAGAATCTGCTCGTGTTTTAGCGGCTTACTGTCGAGATTTATTGGCTCAAAAAGATAAAAATAAATTAGATCTTGCTCAGCCGATTTATATCCTGGAGCTGGGTGCTGGGACCGGTCAGTTTAGTTTTTATTGCTTGCAAGAATTAATGAAGCTTTGGGAAGAATTTGATTTAAAAAATTTAAAATTTATTTATTTATTAACTGATCTCAGCCCTGAAAATATAAGATTTTGTGAGAGTCATCCTAATTTTAAACCCTGGAAAAATAATCCAGACTCCCCAGGGAAAATAAAGTTTTTAGTTTTAGAGTCAGATGATTTAAGCCCTCTGGATTTTATAAAAAATAATCCCAGCCCCAATCCTATTTTAACTATTGCCAATTATTTATTTGATTCTTTAAGACAAGATGCTTTCTCTGTCCATGATGAAAAAATTTCAGAAGTTTTATTAAATCTAGAAGCGCCTAAAGATAATTTTAAAAATGGGGTTTTAAATAATCTAGAAAATCTGAAGCCTAGCTTTTATCCCTGTGGTTTAAGTCCTGAGGGTTTAAATAATTATTATGAAAATAAAATTTATAATTTAATTTTAAAAATTTATCAGAAAGAGCTGCAAGAGGGCTGTTTTTTAATCCCTATTGGGGCCTTAGATTTATTAAATAATTTATTAGATATCTCTCGCGGGAATTTATTATTACTCGCGACTGACAAGGGCTACTCCAGTATTCAAGATTTTGAAGATGAAGAAGAGCCAAGCTTGGTGTCTCATGGGTCTTTTTCTTTTGGTGTGAATTTTCATGCCTTGGGTCTATGGGCTGAAGAATCAGGCGGTGATGTGATGGAGATTCCAGTCAGTGAGGGGATTAAAACATCGGTGATTTTGTGGGAAAAAAATAATTTAAATAATTTTAATTTAAAAAATATTTTAAAAAACCAAAGCCAAGAATTTGCCCTAGTTGATTATTTTAATTTTTATCAAAATTTTAAAAATGCTGAAAAGCTATCCATTGATTTTTTGCTTTCAGTGATGCGCTGGTCTCGCTGGGAGCCTTATATTTTTGCGCAGTTTTCTAAAAAAATAATGCGCGGATTATCTCAATCCAGTGCCAATATTATTACGGGTTTTATTCAGGGCATCGATGAATTATTAAATCACATGTATGAGCTGCCTTATGGCGAGGATTTATATCTGCCCATTGCTGTTTTGTTACACAGCCTGCATTTTTATGAGCGTGCTTTGGCGCTGTATCAACTTTCAGAAAGTAGGGCAGGTCTTGGGGTTAAATTTATTATTTTATTTAACCAGGGTCTGTGTTATTCCCAGTTAGGGGATGATCTCAAAGCTCAAGAAAAATTTAACCAAGCAAAACTCATAGCTAATCCAGAAGAGCTGAAAAGATTAGAGAAGTGGCTGGGGTAAAATTTTTTACTGCTACACTCGCCCGCCTCAAAAAATAATTAAAAAATAAATTTAAAAATGGACTTAAGACTAGGCCAGAAATATGCCGAGCTTTTAAAAGCGGCTGAGACTTTTATGGGCTATCCCTGCAGCGCAGAGTTTTCCTATGAAGAGCTATATAGATTCTTGAGTATGCCCTTAAATAATGTCGGGGACCCTTGGGGAACCAGTAATTACAAGTTAAATACCCATGAGTTTGAATGCGAAGTGGTCAGCTATTTTGCAAATTTATATAGCGATGAGATTAATTATTGGGGCTATATCAATAACGGCGGCTCTGAGGGAAATTTATGCGGCTTAAATATGGCCAGGCAATGTTATCCAGAAGGCATTGTCTATTTTAGTAAACATAGCCATTACAGTGTTCCTAAAGCCGTTCAGCTGACCCGTTCGAAATTTTGCGAAGTGGAAGTTGATCAGACGGGCGAGATTAATTATGAAAATTTATTTAATTTAATCTCACAAAATTTAAATTCCCCAGTGATTATCATGGCCAATATTGGGACGACCATGACGGGGGCGATAGATAACATTCATGAGATAAAACTAGGTTTAAAAAAATTAAATATTAAAAATTTTTACATTCACTGTGATGGGGCGCTTCATGGATTAATGCTGCCTTATACCCAAAGTCCTAAAAAATTTACGCTCTCAGAAGTTCATAGTGTTTCTATTAGTGGCCATAAATTTATTGGCTCTCCCATCCCATGCGGTGTATTTCTTACCCATAAAAATATGATTGATTCCCAGAAAAATTATATTGAATATATTCACGCCCATGACTGTACGATTACGGGTTCTCGTAATGCCATCACACCCTTGATGCTCTGGAGTGTGTTAATAGGCAAGGGTTATGCAGACTGGAAACATTGGGTCAGCAAGTGTTTAGATAATACTAATTATGCTGTTCAAGAATTAAATAAAATTGGGATTAAAGCCTGGGCTAATCCAGATTCAAATATAGTAATTTTCCCGACGCCGTCTGAAAAATTAGTCAGACGCTGGCAGCTAGCTTGCTATGAAGGCGTGGCGCATATTGTGATTATGAGACATGTGAATCAGGGTTTGATTGATCTGTTTGTGAGGGAGATGGACCAAGAATTATAAAAATAGAGGGGCGAATTTTGTATTCGTCCCGTCCTATTTTTTGGATCAATCTTTAAAGAATAAAAAAGCCGCGGGGCGGCTTCAAATTCCCGTCAGGCAAGTTCTGGTTTACAATGCGCGCCTTTTTGAGCTAATTGAGAAAACAAAATGACGGTTCATTTTGGAATTGGTGTGAGCAACTTCGCTGAGCTTATTAAGCTAAAAGCGACTTATATTGATAAGACTTTATGGATCAAAGAATTGCTGGAAGATCTGTCTAGCGTCATTTTATTCCCCCGTCCAAGACGCTTTGGCAAGACTTTGAATATGACTATGCTGAGGTGTTTTTTAGATATTCGAGAGATAGAAAAAAACAAAGATTTATTTAAAAATTTAAAAATCTCTCACTATCCAGAAATTTTAAAACATCAGGGAATTTATCCTGTTATTTTTATGTCTCTTAAAGAAGTTAAAGAACGAAACTTCGAAGATGCGTATCAAAATTTCGCTAAGCAAATTCAAATGTTATTTGAACAATATGAAGAGCTGCAAGCCCATTTATCACCACATCAGCAAGCGCAGTTTATGCGGATTCTCACGAGAACCGCGGATAAAACAGAAGTAAAATTTAGTCTCAGATTTCTTTCTCAGCTTCTAGAAAAAACTTATCAGCAAAAAGTCTGGATCTTAATCGATGAGTACGACACGCCCATTCATGCTGCTTGGGAATATAACTATTACGACGAAATGAAAAACTTTATGCAGGGTTTTCTAGGCGCGGCTTTAAAAGACAATACAGCTGTTTATAAAAGCGTCTTAACAGGAATTATGAGAATCTCGAAAGAAGGCATGTTCTCAGATTTAAATAATGTGACCTGCCATTCCATGCTCTCAAATTTTTATGGCGCTTACTTTGGATTCACAGAACAAGAAGTGGATTGGATTTGTGAAGAGGCTGATGTTTCAGCTCAAAGAGAGCAAGTTCGTGAATGGTACAACGGCTACAAATTCGGTGATTTGGCTATTTATAATCCCTGGTCAATTATTAACTTTGCGAAAAATAAAAAACTAGAAGCTTACTGGGTCCATACTGGATCAAGTCAAATCATTGAGGATCTGATTGCCAAAGCCTCAGATGAATTTAAATCTGATTTCGAAGCTTTAATTCAGGGTAAAAGTATTACAAAATCTATTCATGAAAAAATTTCTTTTCCAGAGATTCATGATCGAGTTGAATCAGCCATCTGGAGCTTTTTATTATTTTCAGGCTACTTAAAAATTATTCGTGCACTTCCTGACAGTGAAACAGATGAATACGACATTGCCCTGCCGAATATAGAAATCACGCGGGTCTATCAGAATTATTTTTTAAGCTGGCTTCGAAAATCAAACACGAGGCAGGGCGAAAAAATGTTAGACGCTTTGATCTCTGCAGATATTCCCAATTTTGATAAACACTTTACGAGCTACATGCAAGAGACCATGTCTTATTTTGATTTTGGAGATGAGATTCACCCTGAAAAATTTTACCATGCGCTCGTTCTGGGTATCTTGGTTTATCTCAGACCCACTCATCAAGTGTCATCTAATAGGGAAGCTGGCAATGGTCGGTACGATGTTTTGATTATTCCTAAAGATGTTTTGAAACCCGGAATAATTCTTGAGTTCAAAGTCGCAGAGTCTGAAAAACTCATGCCTAAAGAAGCTAAATTAGCCCTAGCGCAGATTAAATCACAGAACTATCAAGCTGAATTAGAAGCCCGTGGGATCAAAAAGATTTTGAAAATCGCCATCGTTTTTTTTGGAAAGAAAGTGCTGATCAAAGTTTAATCAAGCTAAAATTATCATTGGTAAAGAGGCTTGGTGAAAAAAAGAAAGTGACATCGACATCGACAGCGCGGCCAGAATTTTGTGAGGATGTTTTTGTGCCCCCTCTCTGACCTTTGGCTCCGCCTTCAGGTCTGTCTCTCCCGCAGGGGGAGAGACGAGGTCTTTCTATGCAAGGTCGTTCTTTCGCCAGGGGGAGAGATGAAATCATTCTGTGCAAGGTCATGTTCCCAGCAAGTAGAGAGACGAGATCAATCAGAATCAATCAAAATCAAAAAGCATCTGTGCACCCTAGAGATTACAAAGAGCTTAGATATACTCGGCCCGCTTCGAGTTTTTTTAGTTTATTTTTTTATTGTATTTTAAATCTCACGGGAGTTTTTTATGAGAAAGGTTTTGTCCAAAATTATTTCTAAGATCAGCTACGCGTCTTTGTTTTGCTATGTATTTGCTAATACCGCTTTTGCGTCCAGTACTGATGGCGCTGCGATGCCTTGGGAAGGGCCTCTGCAAAAAATTATGGATTCTATTTCTGGACCCGTGGCTAAGATTTTAGGGGTGATTGTGATTGTTATCGCTGGATTGGGTATTGCTTTTGGTGAATCCGGATCTGGTGTTCGCAAATTATTCCAAGTGGTCTTGGGTTTATCGATTGCTTTTACAGCCGCCAGTATTGTTGCGACGCTGTTTAATAAATCCGGTGGGGTTATATTTTAAAAGGATCCATTGATGAGTACGCCAGGGTTTCAAATCAAAGTTCATAATTCTCTCACTCAGCCTTTATTAATGGCTGGCGCCCCGAGGCAATTTACGATTTTGAATGCAACGCTTTGGGCGGCCATGTTGCTGGGGATGCATTCGATTTGGGCCATTCCCGGTTGGATTGTTTTGCATGGTGCGGCAGTGATGCTCACTAAGAAAGATCCCTATTTTTTTGGGGTGATCTTACGGCATATACGGCAGAAAATTTTTTATAGAATTTAAGTAGAAAAACCTATGTTTAATATTACTGAATTTCGACAACGTGCGGATCGAATTACGGATTTGCTGCCTTGGGCTTTATTAGTTCGGCCAGGGGTTGTTTTAAATAAAGATGGGTCGTTCTTGCAAGTTTTAACTTTCAGGGGTCCTGATCTTGAGTCGTCCACGGATGCCCAGCTAGTTTCAGCAACGGCAAGATTAAACAATGCTTTAAAAAGATTGGGGTCAGGCTGGGCGATCTATGTCGAAGCCAGAAGACAGCAGGCTTTAGGCTATCCTGAAGAGGGGAGTTTTCCAGATCCAGTCAGCTGGTTAATTGATGCTGAAAGACGCGATTTGTTCGAACGCGAAGAAGAGCATTATGAAAGTCACTATTTTTTGTCTTTCCAGTATTTGCCAGAGCGCGAGGCTGTTTCCAAGCTTTCTAAATATTTTATAACGGGTGATGAAGAAGAGCAGGAGCATGATTACCACAGGGCGCTCGATTTTTTTGTGGGTTCTGTGGCGCGCGTTTTTGATATTTTAAAAGATTTTATGTACGAAGTGAGTTTCTTAGATGACGCTGAGACTTTAACTTATTTACATGATTGTGTTTCTACTAAGCGACATAAAGTACG
>Ga0214919_10005189_pt1 | contig 18623 bp, 18 predicted proteins | sample LL1503_MetaG_FD_177994 | JGI IMG/M metagenome (GOLD analysis project Ga0214919, IMG submission 177994) | Freshwater microbial communities from Lake Lanier, Atlanta, Georgia, United States - LL-1503 | ecosystem: Environmental > Aquatic > Freshwater > Lake | place: USA: Georgia | collected...
TTAACCTTTTATTTGTTAATGAATTTCTATTTCCAAACTTTTTATTCATTATTTCTTCTAGCTCAGATAGTTTAGGCGGCTTTCTACTGCCATAATTAAGTTGAAACCAGTCTTTAAAGACAGTATTGAGTGACTGTTTACCAACAGTGCCACCATCAGCCTTAACAATTCTCTCATTAATAAATCCAGAAATACAATCCTGTCCTTGTCTGTATTTTCCAGATGCGGCAATTACCTCATCACAATCAACAACCTCACCGTCAGTTTCATAAGCACGTTTCACCAACATACTAATAAATACAGGTGCCCATTTTGGCAACTTTTCTTTTAGACCTTTATCTTTTGGAAACACGTGTTGAGTATCATCTGTATGAGTTTCGCCTTCAGAAATGAACTTGGAAATATAATCAATCAGTTTCATTCTGCGCCATGTGCCATCGTCATTACTCTTAATCTCAAATAACGCATTTGTACAAACAACGAGACTGAATTGAGGCTCAAATATTTCACTGTCAGAATACAATGCTCTGGCCTGAATCGGGTCTCCACCCGTGAGCTCCTTTAGAATGCCTTCATTAATAACGGCATCCTTTGACGGCTCTTGCATAACCGCATATCGGACACCCTTTAACTGAATAATTTCAGACGATGTACCACCAATGGTCCCACGTTTTTCAGTAACTAACGTAATTGGTACAGTACCCTTATATTCTCCGAGTGCCTGCGACATCAAATCAGTTAAAATCGACTTTCCGTTAGAACCACTTCCACGATAAATATTGAAAGCGTGTTCTTTCTTTGCGCCAATTAAACTTGCTGACAAATGGTCCCACATATATCTACACAATCCTTTCTGAGGAAATAGTTGCTCCATAAAACGCAGAATTTCATTAGAAATATCAGCACATTCGTCGTGATTATAAGGAATATAAGGAATACCAGTAGTCTTTGTAATATAATCTTGCGGATATCCTTGTCTAAAAGACTTTAACTTAAAATCAACGACACCATTCGAGAAGCACAATAGGTATTTATTAGCATCCATGTTCTTAATAAAATCCTTGTCAAAGAATATTTCCATCGCCTCTCGCATAATATTGTTTTTATCATTGGTCTTCTTCAGCTTAACACAAACCTCAGAAATGCGTTTGACCTTTCGTTGTATCTTTTCATTGACATCCGGATTACCTTCATAACTCTGTAAATCAGCCATATATTGCGTCTGCTTCTCTGAATATAAGGCACACATTTCGGTTGAAATTGCCAGACGCAAACTTTGCCCCTCATCTTTCTCCCAACGATGACGTTTAAATGTATACCATTTTCTATTCGTAATACTACTACACACATACTTGTCTTTGTACATATGATATAAAATCATCGCATAATCAAAATCCGCACCATCAAACAGAGTCTCTTCAATGAAATAATCAACTGTTGATTTTTTAACTTTTTCATAAGCTTCAAATGCGTCTTGTTTAGCCCAATACATAATAGAACGTTTAGTGACGCCATCAGGACGCTTATTAAACTGATATTTCCACGTATTATACAACGTAGGAATTGTCGCATAATCAAAATCAGATGCTTTGCTTCTCAGCATTACCCATGATAAGAATAGACGTTCATCTGTATGTTTTAGAGCAAACGCTACTTGGCGATTTAGTAAATGTGAACCTGGTTCATAATATTTAGCAGGCAAAATCTGAGCATAATCATGTATTTCTTTTAAATGATACTCGTTATTTCGTAAATTATTCATTATATTGTCTACTGCCTTTTTTAAGGTCTCTGGATTAGTAATATCTGATAATTGAATATTCGAGTCATCATCTTCATCCAAAACCAGATTTATTTTACCCTTTGAACTAGACTTTTTCGTTTTCATCCCTTTGGTCTCTTTTCGCTGGTTATATGATTCTAAAATATTGGGGTTAATTTCAAATTTTATATTGGTCTCATTTTGCGCTGATAATAATTGTAAGTCCTTGGATAAATCAAAATCTTTTATGTTTTTTGCCTGAGTTACAAAATCACATTCTTCTTTGCTCATTTCAACTGTTAAATGGTAAGATAACTTGTATGCTTCATGTCCTGGTTTTTGCGAACCATACATTTGCCAATTAGTCGGACCCTTACTAATACCTTCGTCTAATACTGATTCCCAGTCATTGGTTAAAGGCAGCTCCCAAATATCTCCAATTTTCTTAACAATTTTATCGCGCAACATTATTTGCATTGTGTGGTCCATTTGAATTCCAATAATCATATGAATGCCATCTTTTACTAGATTTTTATCTTGAACCCTATTTACATTTGGTTTTTCCATAACAAATATCGGAAACTGTTTACCATCTTCAAAAACAAAGAATCCCTTAAGTTCCTCCAAATAAAGTTGAATAATATCCTGTATATGTTCTTGAGAATGTTGTCTTTTTTGTACACTAATATCATAACGAAAATCAAAGTCTACTAGCAACGGTCCAGTGCCATTTTCTAATTGTCTTTCTGTCAAATATTCCTTACGACCTTTTACAAAAATATGCTCATAATACAGTTTATAAAATATTGGAAGTTCACTTTTATCAATACTGAAAGAGCCGCCATAAACATTTAGTTCTTGACTCGGGATTCTTGTATGAGTTATTTCTTTTTCAGATGCCGAGTTTTGGATATTCTTAGCATTATGCTTTGTAAGAAAATCTGATAAATCATTATAATATGTTGATACAGTTGTTGACATTGTTGTTATATTATAGTAATATTTTTCTATTTTGTTTTTTTTCAATTTTAATTTTGGAGGTGTAAATTTATAATATATTAATTTTGAACTTGGACTTAGGTATTTGTAGGAGTAACATTGAATATTACTGTAAATGTAAATATTTGTATAAATAAATTTTTTAAAATAGATTTTTTAAAATAGATTTTTTAAATAGATTTAAATATAATATTTCATATTAATGTAGAATTAACAATAATAACAAAATGCCTTCTAACACAGATAATAATGAACCCAAAGTTGTTTCAAAAGAAACAATTCATCGCCTATTAGCAGATATAAAATATATTTATAAAAATCCATTAACAGATAATGGTATTTATTACACACATGACGATTCTGATATAATGAAAGGATACGCGATGATTGTAGGTCCTGAAGGTACTCCATATTTTGGCGGATACTATTTTTTTGAATTTAAATACCCAACAGACTATCCATTTTCACCGCCAAAAGTAAATTATATGACAAATAATGGTTTAACCCGTTTTAATCCAAATTTATACAAATGCGGAAAAGTATGTGTTTCCATTTTAAATACTTGGAATGGAGATAAATGGTCTGCGTGTCAAACAATAAATAGCGTCTTGTTAACCCTGTGTTCATTATTAAATGAGACCCCGCTATTAAATGAACCAGGACAAACAATTGCTAGCAGGGATTACAATAATTACCAAAAAAGCATTGAATTTTCTAATATAGATTTTGCTATTTGTGATTTATTAGATAAAACAAAAAATTTTATACCAGCACAATTTTTACAGTTTTATCCTTTTATGAAAGAATTATTTATAAAAAATTATGACAAAATATTAGACATTATTGATAAACAAAATGGTATGATTGAATGTTATAGTGTATATATTTATCAGATGACAACACACGTTGATTATGGGTTACTTAAAAATAAAATAAATAATATCAAAGATAAATTAAAATAATAATTTGAAAAAATTGAAATAAATAAAATAATATATAAACACATTATATCTATATTATACAAAATGCACTTCTGTTCTCAATGTCAAAATATGTACTATATTAGTATTGACCCCGATAATAGCAATACTTTAATTTATTATTGCCGAAATTGTGGACATAAAGATGATACAATTTCGGTTGATAATGTAACAGTTTCAAAGGTTCAATTAAAGAAGTCGGAGCAGGAGTTTAGTCATATAATTAATAAGTATACTAAGTTGGACCCTACTTTACCACGAATCAATAAGATTTTGTGTCCTAATCCTGAATGTGGTACAAATACCAAAGAAGAGGAACGAGAAATTATTTATATTCGATATGATGATACCAATATGAAGTATGTTTATTTGTGTTCTACATGTGATACTGTTTGGAAAACAGAGGATAATAAATAATTTGGATTAACTGATTTGAATTGATTAAAAATTATATTGTTTTTATTTAATTTCTTTAAAATAATTAAATAAAATTGAAAAATATAAATTAAAAGTATCTATAGTTATAATAATAAAGAAGAATGAGTTACTTTGATGATAATTTTACAGGTGGAGCTAAATCAGATGATGAAGATGATGATAATACTATTAATGATTCTGGTTCTGAAACAGAAGATGAAGTAGATGAAATAGATGAAAATGAAATAGATGAAAATGCCAATAATGATGATGAAGACGAAGAAGATTTAGAAGAAGAAGATAATCTAGAAGAGGATGATGAAGCTAAAGGTATTGATGACCCCAACGATGTTGCTGCTGATAATTATAGTCCTGAAGGTAATGATAACAGTGATGACGAGGGCAATGTAACCAAGTCAGGTAAAAAAATAAAGAAAGTTATAAAAAAAGGTGTAGTTAATAAATCATTTATAGAGAATTTATCAGATGATGATGATGACGGTGATGGTGAAACATATTTAAAGAAGTTTGATAAGGAAATTAATGACAATTATATTGTAAATAATCATCCAGAGTGTGCTTTACAAAATTATGACGAGATTTTAGCAATGACAAAGGTTGTACGTGATAAAAATAATATTATTGTCGATGACCTTCATAAGACCATTCCACATTTAACTAAATATGAACGCGCTCGTATTTTGGGGCAGCGAGCGAAGCAAATTGAAACTGGTGCTACGCCGTTTATTAAGGTGCCTGAAAATGTGATAGACGGTTATTTAATTGCTGAATTAGAATTACGTGAAAGTAGAATACCATTTATTATTCGAAGACCCATGCCAAATGGGGGGAGTGAATATTGGAAAATTAGTGATTTGGAGAATATTGCTTTCTAAACTTTCAAATAATTATTCGAATTCTTTATACATTTTAGTGTTTTTTATTTCGTCATCTATTTCTAAAATTACTTCGTGAAGTTTTGTAATAACATTAAATGTATTATTATATTTTTTATTTTCCTTATCTAATTGGTTTACAAGGTCTTCTTTCGACGAATAATATTTTATAATTGATAAAATATTTTTATTACTTAATTTGGCTTCAATAAAATTTATATTATCTGATGTAATTTTATTTTCTAAGGTTAAACTGTTTATTTGTTCTTGTATTTGTTCTTGCTTATAAAATAATCTATCTATTTTTTTATCTAATTTTGATAAATAGTCAAAATACACTTCATCATATGATTTAATATATGTATTTTGTTCGTCTGATTCTGATTCTGATTCTGATTCTATAAAATCAGAATCATTTGTTAAGCTAATTCCTATACGAATAAATGATATATTTGTACATTCTATAATATATTCATTGTAAATTTCATCATTGTCTTTTTCTTCATGAATAGTCATTATATTTATTTGTTAAATTTATTTTATATTTTTATCCTTTTTATTTAATAAAATAATAAAGATAAAATATAATCATATATAAGATGTTTCTTATAACTAATATATTTTATATATTGCTACTATTATATGAATGTAGTGGACATACATATTCAATAAATCATTTTTCATCTACTAATCAATTTATATCTAATTATTTTTTATCTAATCAATTTCTATCAACTAATCAATTTCTATCTACTAATTATTTTTTATCTAATCAATTTCTATCAACTAATCAATTTATATCTAATTATTTTTTATCTAATCAATTTCTATCTACTAATCAATTTATATCAAATCAATTTCTATCAACTAATATGAATTCATTTAATAACATGTTAACCATTATAAATAGTTATAATTTATGTAATTCTCACAAAGTATATCCTTTGTCTAATTCAATACCCTATATAAGTAAATATTCAGACCCTATGTTGACTAGAATTGTGTCTTATTATACACTTTCCAGTTCAAAACAGGTATATTCTTATGCTAATAGTTTATCATTTACTACAATAATGCCTACAATAATGCCTACAATAATGCCTACACCAAGTATAACCTTTGGTAAAACATTAGCACCTACAATAAGTAATATACCTGTTATTTTGTCATTTACAACAGACCTTTCCTTAGCCAATGTTAAAACAAATACTCTTGATAATGTAGCTCAAGATAGTGTTATTATTGCCCAAGCACTAACAATGAATATTAGTTCTGATTTTATAACATTTGTTAGTTCATCTATTTCTAAGAATGGAAATTTGGGGAAAATAAAACTGTTATCATTTAATTTATTAGTTACAACAAAGACTATTATTATATTAAAAGACAATAATAACCCACAATCGTTATTTGTGTCATTATCTAGTAGAATGAATGATGCAGTAACTAGCGGTACATTTACTCAAAATTTAGTAGCAACTTCACTCAAGTTAAATTCGAGTTCTACATCTTCTGCGTCTATAACATCAATCGATATTTCAGCACCAATAATTCAAAACAATGGTACATATTCTACTGTTATACCTACTGTTATACCTACTGTTATACCTACATTGTTATATAGTAATAGTAGTAGCTCAAATTATAACGCCAAATGGTTAATCATATTTATTATTTGTATTTCAGCATTATTGTTAGTATCTATTTTATATATGGTATACTTATTCTTCAAAAGACAAAGGCAAAAATGGAACCAACTGCTTTTGAAGAGCCAAATTCTTAATAGAAATAATGTAATAAATCATGATAAAATTGAAATAAATCTTGTTAGTTAAATTGATTTTAAAAATCTTAAATATATAAAAATGAATAATCAAAACCCTTTCTATTTATTTAAAAATAACAAATCAGAATTTTTAAATAAATTATGTCCAATATGTTTGACTACATTATTTTACCCAGAATTAGGTGATAAATTTATTAGTTGTGCTAGACTAAATTGTCAACATATGTTTCACCGTAATTGTATTAATCAATCTATTAATACAAATCATTTGTCTTGTCCAGAATGCCGAACTCAAATTTCTGATATTACAAATATAGACAAGTCTTTAGAAATCGCAATACGTAACGAAGCATTTGATAATGGATATATAAACTTAAATTTACAACAAACATTTGCGAATAGTTGCTTAAAAATAGAGGATTATTCATATCATAAATTAGTTTTTGAGTTGTGGCTTAAAATAAAATAATAATATAATAATACAATAATACAAAATATGAATTCGTTTATAAATATGATTACAACTGGAGGATTGTATGTAATGTTTGGTATATGGTCATTTGTCCATGTTTTAGAATATAAATATTTTACTAGGGTAGAACAATATGAAACAATTATTCAAAATATGAAACAATGTAATGAGAAATATGGTGAGCTTATTGTAAAAGTATCTCATTTAGAAAATCGTGTTGCTGAATTGGAGGACATTTTACTTTTAAAAGACGAAATAGAAGAATTAGATTTACACAATTATTTTGAATATAAACAAATGAATGCTGAAGATTTAGATACTCCTTTAGAAACTGATACTCCTTTAGAAACCGAAACTCCTTTAGAAACTGAAACTCCTTTAGAAACTGAAACTCCTTTAGAAACTGAAACTCCTTTAGAAACTGAAACTCCTTTAGAAACTGAAACTCCTTTAGAAACTGAAATAGATGAAGAGATTGTTGATATATCTGAAGAAACATATCCTGTTAAAAATTCGTCACAGAATAAAAAAGGGTGGATAAAAACATTGTTATTTATGTAATTTTTTTTTATAACAAAGTAAAAACAAAGTAAAAACAAAGTAAAAACAAAGTAAAATAAAGGTTTAAATAAATATTTCAATATATAATAATGAAAGTAGCATTATTATTTATTATTAGTTATCATCATATTTTACAAAAAGAGCAGCTATGGATTGACTGGATTAAACCAAATCAGGATATTATTAATGTTTATTTTCACTACAAAGATTTCAATCAAATTAAATCGCCATGGATTAAGACATATTCGCTACCCCCAAAAGATGTCAAAAACACTAGTTACTATAATGTAGTGCCAGCATATATGGCACTAATGACCTACGCATTTAACCACGATTCAGAAAATATGTGGTTCTGTTTTTTAACTGACTCGTGTGCCCCAATTATTTCACCAGCCACATTTAGGCAGCGTTTTTTCGACCATTATCAGGCCTCTGTTTTAAAATGTAAGCCTGCCTATTGGAATATACAAATTCATCGTCGTGCCAATTTGCGCCTATTTAAGAAGGAATTTTGGCTCGCAAACGACCCCTGGTTTACATTGACGCGCAGTCATGTACACAAATGCCTCATCTTCTTAGCAGCAAAAAACGGAGTCTATAATCAAATTAATGAGGGTGGACTAGCAAATGAGAGTATTTTTGCCGTTATTCTTCAGACGTTCAAGGAACTCACAAACACAAATACGTATGTCAATGAATGCAGTTCAGTTGCTGATTGGTCACGAATGTCAAGTCCAACCAGTCCCTACTTATTCAAGGAAGGGTCAGAAGAGAATATTAATATAATTAAAAACCTACTTAAAGAAAATCCATATGCGATGTTTTTGCGAAAGGTGGATAGGTCATTCCCGGACGCCGTATTAGAAGAAATAATGTCTGTCGATTTTGGCCACGTATATCCAGTACTACATAATCAGTATAAGGTTAAACGGTTAGATGAAAAGGCTCTAGTTATAAGGGAAGAAAAAAACAATACATTACTTAGTCAGTTTCTTAAGTTGCGTGAACAAAGTCATAATAATGTAAAAATGTTACTGATTATAGCTATCATTGTCTTTGTTAACTTGTTGTAATAATGATGAAAAAAACAGCAAATATCCCCGGATTTTAAATAAGGAAAATAATGGGTTATTGAAAATCGTTCATTTATTTTTTAACACTTCCATCGTGTTGAGCAATCTAAACAAGTCACAAATACAGTCATAGGTTCATCTGCGCTCCTGGTCTGCATTTGATAGTAAGTACACTTCTTAGACCGACATTTTCGACACGTAAATGTGTCTGTACTTGCTTCAATATTTTGCTCAAATTTACTCTTATCACGGATACTCTTGGCCTTAATCATGTCTTCCCATTTCTCAGGCAACATTTCGTGGTGAGTCATAAAGGCCAATTCGTGTGCTTTGATGTTGCCATTGGTTACCATTTGTGTTAACTTGTCATTTCTCAAATTCACAAATATGCTCCGCAAATGGTCTAGATAAATCTGAATAAAGAACTGATTGTCCCACTTCTTTACTACTTTGCGATTTGTGGCTTCCTTGAGAGCCCAATTATAAATACCTTTTTCCAAATTAGCAGCATGGCTAATATTTTCTTGTAAGAATGACGACAACTTCTTACGAATATTGCTTCTAAACGCATCAGGGTTTTCAATCTTCTTTAAGGACATTGTGTTAAATATAATATGATAGATTGTATTATATTTAAATATTAATTCAATTTTAATTTGTATTCTAAAAATTAAACTCTTAGTTATTTTTGTTTTCTTCTACTTCTCTTATTCTTTCTTTTCTTTGTTTTCTTAGTCTTCTTTGTTTTCTTAGTCTTCTTCATATTTTTTTTTATACCTTCAGCAAAAGCACCATATTCTAATAATAAATTTATCAAATCCTTTTTATGTTTTAATCTTACTACCAAATCTAATGCTGTTTCTCCGTCCGCATTCTCCTGATTTACATTAGACCCAGCATCTAACAAAATCTGAACTACTTCCTTGTGACCATTTTGCGCTGCCGATATAAGCGCAGTTTCGCCCTGGTCATTTCTATGTTCAATATTAGCACCTGCTTGTAATAACATTTCAACAATGTCTTTACATCCACTATCTGCCGCAACAATAAGCGGTGTTTGGTCTATTTCATCTCTAACGTCTTTATCGTTAATATTAGCTCCATTTTCTAATAAAAAAGCAACAACTTTGTTTCCATTACAGCGTCTTGATGCTTTCATAATCGCAGTATCTCCTCTATATTTTTTATTAATAACTGAGTTGTCTATGTTTAGCAGCCGTTGTAATTCATTTAAGTTACCATTTTCTATTGCTATCTCTGCTGCTGTAACAAATTCTGCTGAAGACATTTATATTATAATAATATTTTCTAATTTATAATTTCTAAATTGTAAAAATATATAATGTGAAAACGTGAGTTGATATTACAATGAATTGATGTATCATTAACATAAGTTTACTCAAATATGACACTGGGTACAAATCAGAAAAACCAATGCCTGCTTGTATGGTAACACTTAGCAACAAATAATCAATCATGTCACTACTATTTGTATTTGTATTTGTATTTGTATTTGTATTTGTATTTATATTTGGTTTACTTTTATCTTTATCAAAATGAATAGATAAATGTTTATATATGAAAGCAAATAATAATATACATAAAAAATGAAATAACAAAGTTCTTAGTACTATTTTCATATTATATACAAATATATTTATATTTTATATTTTGTTGTTAGTTATATTCATAACTATCTTCTGATAATTCAGACCCAATATCTTCTAACAATAATTCATCTTCAATAATATCATTTATATTATCATCTTTATTATCACTTGATTCATCATCAGATGAGCAATAATCATCAGATTCATCATCATCATTTGAACCATCATCTACAACAAAGCCATCCTTCAAATAACCAGTGGATTTAGTTTTCTTTGATTTAGGCAGAGTATCTAGTTCATCTTCTTCTTCTTCATCATCATCATTTGCTACAGCTAAATCTTCAAACCCGCCAAATAGTTTTTCGTACAATTTTGTCCACAACTCTGTACTCAAATTAATAAGTATTTTTTTCCCAGTATCATCACGCAATTGTCCTACTAAAACACAACATCCAAATAATAATTTTTTATCAACTGGCGGTGGAAAATCGTATTTATTCTCCATATTTGCCTTACCGTCATCCTTTCCAAACATCATAATAGAATATTTTTGACCATTTAATTTGACAGGCCATTCAGACTGTTTTGAAAACCCATCCGCTTTTTTGAAACCACATTTTTTAAACAATTCGTCTTCTTTATAATCTTTTACAGTTAATGTTTTTAATTCTCCAGTTTTTTCTACTAATACAATTGTTAAAGGTTGCGGCATTTTATACAATTCTTATAAAAAATGGGTTTAAATAGTTTACAATAAATAATCTAATAATCAATGAAAATATATATTACTGATATTTTACCATCATCTTTAAAAAATAAACTAACAAATCTAAATGAATATTTAACAAAAACTGGAATAAAATTCGAAATGAATTCTAATGATTATGGTATTCATATTATTGAGGGAGATATAATACATCGAATTGAACCAAACTTTAATCCTGATTTTAGCTTAATTAAAGACCATTTTAAGAATGAACTGTTGGTTGATAATACAAATTATAAAATGATACCAATTTTATCACAATTACCTGTGAACTATATTTTAACAAAAATAACTGTATATGAATATCAGGTTTCAAAAAAATCAAAGCTTAAATTGGTTGTAGAGTGTCTAAATGAGCCTGTTCAACAAAACGTATTCTTTCAATCAAAACAATCGACATCAAATTTTATACCATTCAACTTTTATTTTGTTTATAATGAACATAAATTAGATTTATCAGACAGATTTATTAAAGAAGAATTTAATGTGTTTTTATCCCACTTAAACTAATATTTTACTATATTATGCTTGCTTGGATTATTCAAATTTCAATAATATCTATTATATTTATATTTTTAGTACATCATTTAATTGGATTTTTTAAATCAACATTAACAGTTCCAAAAATTAAGGATTTAGTAAATTCACCATCACAGAAATATAAGGATATATTTGATACAATAAATACAAATTCGTCATTATCTTTATCTAGTTCTAGTTCTAGTTCTATTTCTAAAATAAACAATTCTTATACAGCAATTGATTTACTTCCAACTAGTGATACTCAGGTTAATAGTTTGGATGAATCAACAAAAGATATAATGAAGGACGAATTGAAGAGTTTTTTAAAGAAACAACTAAATACATCTTCAACTTCGAGTAACATGTTTTTATCAAATGATGTTTCATCTGGTAGTTTTCAGTCAGCATTTTAGCAACTTATTTATAAAAATTATAAAAAGGTTTAAAGGTATTATGCTATTATAACATAAACTAATATAATGTTTACAGACGAAGAAGTAGAATCTATATTGTCAGATTTTCCCAAATTTGAACTTTCTTATGAAACAATGGCGCATAAGAAAGTTTTTGACTTTAATGTTATTTTAGCAATACCGGCTGGACAAAAGTGTTTTGCTTGGTTTACGTCATATAAAAATGAGAATGTATGCTTTATACTAGATATAAATACGGAGAATAAAAATAGTATACAAAATATTAATATAGGAATAACTGGTTTCAATGATAAACTAGCATTAGGAACAATATTTTATGGTACTGTTTTTAATGTAAATGGGGGTAAATGTTTTTGTATTGAAGATTTATATTATTATAAAGATGTTAACTATTCTAACAAGACATTTAATAGTCGCTTGGAAGTATTAAAAAGTATATTAAAAACTGAAATATCACAACAATCTATAACTTCCAGTTATATTATTTTTGGGCTGCCAATAATGAATACAGATTTATTAAAAATATTAAAAGATATTGATACATTGCCTTATAAAATTCAGCATTTGAAATACAGGTGGTATGCGACAAAGAAAATTGTGTTTTCTGATTACTATAAACCGTCAAGTAGGTTAAGAGAATCGACTAATGTAAGAGAATCAACTAATGTAAGAGAATCGACTAATGTAAGAGAATCGACTAATGTAAGAGAATCGACTAATGTAAGAGAATCGACTAATGTAAGAGAATCAAAACCAGCAAAAAAGGATTATGTAAAACAATTATCTAGTGCCGTTTTTAATATTACACCTGATATTCAAAGTGATATTTATAACTTGTTTGTTACAAAAGACGGCAAAACAGAATTTTATGATTTCGCGTTCATTCCAGATTATGAAACAAGTGTACTAATGAACAAGTTATTTAGAAATATCAAGGAAAATAACAACTTGGACGCGTTAGAGGAAAGTGACGACGAAGATGATTTTGAAAACAATAATCTAGATAAATATGTTTATTTAGATAGGTCTTACAAAATGAATTGCCAATTTAATTACAAATTCAAAAGGTGGATGCCTATATCTCTAGCAAATGTAAAAGATTCAATTGTGTTACAAAATCAGTTGCCTGTAATAACTAGATTATAAGAAATAAAAAATATAAAAATCTAAATATAATATAAAATGTCATTACAATATTTAATAAACCCAACAAATTCAAATGTATTTCCATTTTCAAGTAATGTAAATCCAGCATCAGTAAATTGTAGAGCATTTCAAGAGCCTTTAAACAATGTAATGGCCGCAAAAGGTATTATTGGCGGCAGTCACAAGCTTAGAAAAAGAAAAATATCTCGTAGAAGAATAAATAATATTTCTAATATGTATAAGATGAAAGGTAGTAGAAAATCTGTTACTAGACGTATTCGCCGTATTAAGAGTAGATTGCGTTCTAAATATGGACTCAAACGTGGGTCAAAAAAGAATGTTAGTAGAAGACATCATAGTAGGAGACATATAATGCGGGGTGGACATTCACAATATATGAATAATGTGCCTAATACACCCAGTTATTCCACAGGTGGTCCATTGTCGCCCTTATTAAGTGCTTTAGCAAACCCTGTTCCATTCTTAAAGTTGCCGAATATTAATGGGATTGATAACCTAGACCATAATGCGTTGAATTCATTTGGAAAGAGTGGTAGTGGTATGGGATTCCTTAGCAAGGGTTCTTATTAAATAATTAATTGTAAAAAATAAAATATAAATATATTTCTCTTTATTTTATTTTTATTAATATCTGATTTTATTTGGTTTTATTATTTAAACCAAATAATATTGTTAATTACTTTTTATTTAATTTTTGAAATGTTTTTGGTAAGCATTTGCGAATTCTGCTCCGCAACTTACGCGGTCATCATCTGATTTATATCTTGAATTTATTTCTAATATCAAATGATGTATTTTTTCGTTTAGTTCTAAAACATCTAAAGCATCCTTCATAATAGACGGTTTATATAATTCATATGATTTACACATAAAATCTACTACATTGGTTAAATCATATACATTCTCATTTTTATCATACCAGTCATTTAAGTACATAACTAATGTTTTTTTTGTAATGTATATAGCTTCATTTGTCTTTCTAACTGTTTTGTCAGTCTTAATATCCTTCGGTACAACTTTATCTGTATCAGAAACAAATTCATCTTCTTCCGACTCGGAAACAAATTCATCTTCTTCTGATTCTACTATTTCATCTTCTTCCGACTCGGAAACAAATTCATCTTCTTCTGATTCTACTATTTCTAAGACAATATTTTGTTTTGCTAAAGCTTGCTGACTTGCTAAAGCTTGCTGACTCTCTAAAGCTTGCTGACTTACTAAAGCTTGCTGTCTCTCTAAAGCTTGCTGACTTACTAAAGCTTGCTGTCTCTCTAAAGCAGCAGCTTGCGCTTGTATTTTCTTATCCCTTTCTACTTTATTATGATAATCAGCTGCCATTCTTCTTATCAAATAATTTTTAATATTTCTAACACTTGCATGTACAATATCCTCAATAGTATTGTATTTTTTAACAGTTACACCAAATGTTTTATCCAAAGTAGGCGGATACTTGATAAGAGCAATAATATTATCCTCATATTTTAACTTTTCGCGAGTTCCACCAGAAGTATGCCTAGCCTTTTTACGCGCATTTATAGCAATAGTATCGCTTCTGCTATAATAGTCCCCTTTTACAGATTGTAATATTTTATTATATTCTTGATTTTTCTTGTTACCAATAGGTTTCTTAGGTAAATCATTTTCATCGCATCTCATTATTCGGCAAAGTGCCTCTTTGTGCGCATTAATCCAATCATCATTATGTGCCAAGTAAATTTGAAATTTACCAACAATTTTAGCCTTTAAAGCTTTTACCAAATCAGCCTCAGTTCCTTCTCTTTTCTGAAGAACTTTGCCAAGATTATACACATTATCTTCAGTAATAACAACAAATCCGGTTTTGTCTTCACATTCAAGTAGAGAAATAGTATCACCTACTTGGTTTTCAAGTACAATACACTGATATTTATTTACATCTTCACCATTCTCGTCAATAATAGGACAAACTGAAGGAACATCATAATTCTTATACTCTTCAGAACACTCTACATCCCATTTATCATCTGGAAACTCTCTATCAACAACAGTAATTGGGACAATAATATTTTTAGAATCATTATTAAAACTATCATCTATATCATCATCCTCAGTCGCATCTAATTCTCCTACGGTTTCTACAGCAATATCAGGCTCGTTATCCATTACTATTTCTTGTATGCTAAATGTGATTTTATTATTTGCGGTTCTCAAATAATCATAATTCACAAGACCAACATTAAATAATAAGCTATTGGATATATCTTTTGTTGTGATTTTTTTATATAATTCCTTACATTGTCTCTTATCCATTTTCATAGATATAAGTGTTCCGGTAGGTGGGATATTATCACCGAATAACGCAGCATGTTTTTCCCATAAACGTATATTAGCAGTACAGGCATTATCAGATTTGTCGTTGTATTCGCCAGTTGTAGCAACTTCTTGAAATTTAATAACTAATTCGCTAATCGGATTCTCTTTAGCTTCATCAAAGTCATTCGTTTTCGAAATAATTGTAACATCTCCTTTTAATTGGGTTAAAAAGGCAAATGCTAGTTTTACACCTTGACCATATTTGCCCTGTTTTATTTTACTTATAATTTTTCTATCATTCAACATTGCTAATCTGTTTAACCCCTTTTTATTCATTCCTGTTCCAATATCAAATATATTTAAAGTAAGATTTTTTATATCAAGAATAATCCATATATGATTAGCACCAGCACCTTTGCTATTATCTATAATTTCCTTGATTGCCGAAATTATATCAAAACCTTCATCCAACAGATTTTCGATAGTTCCAAGTATGTTAATATTTGATTTGCCTGACATTCTATATTCAAATAAGTTTAGCTGTGTTGATTCGTTTACGATGGTGAATGTTTATTATATTATTTATATTTGAAATAATATAATATATTTTTATTTCAATTTTTTTTGTAAAATGTAAAAAATTTATTGAATGTTATTTTCAGTTTACCTCAAAGCGCACTTATCAATAGCCACTGCTTTTGTGACATTCTTCACAATTTTATCAATATTGTCATTTTGTTCTTGTTCAGTAACACCTGACATCGCGTTCATTACTATTTTATTATATTGGTCATACTTTTTGGTACTAGGGTCTTTACATCCTGGGTTTTCCTTGACCCAATCATTAATTTGTTTTATATTTTTGAACGCAACTTTTTTAATAGCACTTCTAATTAAAGGTTTATCATCTGACTCCTTCATCCATTCATCATTATTTTTTATATAAAGTACCTCACGTTTTGAATCACTACAGTGTATAGGACGTTTATGAATATCAAGGGCATTAATTCCCTTTACAAATATATTAGAAACTCCATCAGCGTAACCAAGATGAGCAAAATTCTCTAAATCCAAAAGTTGCATTTTAATTGAATCCACAAATTCATTAATATTTAATGCGTCCTTACATTGCTCATTCAAGAAAAAATTTAAGTTGAATGATTTATTGTTACAATTGTTGTTAGAATTAATTGTATTTGTAACATTTGATTTTGAAGCTATTTCCATCATTTGGTCTATCATTTGTTTTTGTTGTTCCATCATAAATTTTCTTAGTTCTTGATTTTCTAGCATTTGAACCTTTAGTATTTCAATAATTTCATTATTAGTTGGTAAAACCTTGTAATACTTTTCTTCAGAACCTTCTTCGGAACATTCTTCAGATTTTATTTCTCCTGGTATTGACTCTTTAATACATTTTTTCTTGTGTCGCCAGATTCCTGACTTGTCTTTATATATTTTACCACATAAACATGTAAAGACTGTATTTTCAAGGGGTAAATTGGGGTTTTTAGTTGAAACTGGTTGACAAAACTTGTTTTTATGTTTTATCGTCTGTAAATGTCTTTCGTAATCTTTTTTATTAGACGAATTAAAGTCACAATTTTCACAACTAAAATTATGTTTGTTTTTTTGGGGTAATTTGGGGTTTTTTTGGTTGCTAAACATCTATATAAGTTGCTAATATTTTATTTTCGCATTTTTAACAAAAAAAATATCATCACAAAAAATTTTGATAAAAAAAATAATTTAGAGCATCTTGGTCACAATGTGAAAAAACATGTGTTTTTCAAAACTTTATTTGGGTTTTCATTTTTGGACATTTTTAAAAATGTCCAAATTTCATTTCCCTTTTTACTTTTTGGAAAATTTTAATAACTTTGAAAAAATAAAAGAAAATAAGAAAAATTACATAATATTTATACATTGCTTTCGGAATATGGTAACAAAATACAAAATATATTCATTATTTCTTAAATTTCAGTAAGCAAACGCCACCTTTTTTATTATCAATTTTAGATTCTGATTTTGTTTCTAATTCTTCCAAGTCAGAGTCAGAAACATCTACGTCTAAGTCGGAATCAGAGCCATTATCTAGTGTTGTAGTTGTACTTGTTGAATTTATATTAGGAACAAATGTTGTTTTCCATTTGCTTATATCAGTGGTATATGTGCTACTAGTTGTCTGAATAATTTTGTAATTCTGTGTCTTAAAAAAACGTCTACGTTTTGCCCATTGGTTCTGAAAGTTGGTATGTGTATCAATAATATCCACAACAATGGGTGGATTTTCATGCTTTTGTCTCAAAATTCGCCCCACTGACTGCTCTATTTTAGTCATAGGTGTCGACATAATAAGTGTAGTTAGGGTCTTAATATCGAGTCCTTCTGCCGCCATACTATACGTCGCCAAGACAACCTGTTTTTGCTCGGTTTGTTTTAAAGCTGATTCCTTCATACCACCTACATAAAACCCAACAGTGGCAATTTGTTTGTGATTTATTGCTTCATAGAAGTAGTTAAGAATATTTCGATAAGATGCGATAATCATAATTTGCTGTTTTGGATTTTCCTTTATCATATCATCAAGAACCTTTAAAATGAATTCAGAACGACGATTATAATTACATATTTTGCTCAGCATTTTAGACGAGGCCGGTTTGCCTCTGAAGTCCAACTCGAGCTCATTGAATTCGTCGTCATTGGTCTGATATGTTATGCCTCTGACAATGACTACTTCATCCTTGCTGCGCTCTTGCTTATAAACGACGTCACCAAGAAACATTTTGAAAACCCTAGTAGTGCCATCGCTGCGCTCCATTGTGGCGCTAAGACCGAGCATATATTTAGTGACCAACTTGAAAAGCGCACACGAGAATACCTCAG
>Ga0214919_10005190_pt1 | contig 18621 bp, 14 predicted proteins | sample LL1503_MetaG_FD_177994 | JGI IMG/M metagenome (GOLD analysis project Ga0214919, IMG submission 177994) | Freshwater microbial communities from Lake Lanier, Atlanta, Georgia, United States - LL-1503 | ecosystem: Environmental > Aquatic > Freshwater > Lake | place: USA: Georgia | collected...
TTTGCGCACCCAGTGGCCCGACTTGCCGCCTTTTTTTTCCAGCAGGCAGATTTCTTCGATGCGCATGCCGCGATCGACCGCTTTGCACATGTCGTAAATCGTGAGCAGACCGGCAGCTACCGCGGTGAGCGCTTCCATTTCGACGCCGGTGCGGCCGCGCGTTTCCGCCTGAGCTATGCAAGTAACGGCTTTTTGTTTGGTATCGATGGCAAGCTCGACGCTGACACGGGTGAGCGCCAGCGGGTGCGCGAGCGGAATCAGGTCGGCTGCGCGTTTGGCGCCCTGGATGGCGGCGATGCGCGCAATGCCGAGCACGTCGCCTTTTTTCGCGCTGCCCGCGGCGATCAGCGCAAGGGTTGCGCGCTGCATGACAATGCGGCCGCCTGCGCGGGCGACACGATGCGTTTCGTCCTTGCCGGCGACGTCGACCATATGCGCCTGGCCGTGCGGGTTGAAATGAGTCAGCTTTTTCAATGCGGGTCTCCATACGGGCAGGGTGCGCTCCTGTACAATCGTGCCGGGCCTGCCGCCCGCACGCTTTGTACGAGACGCCAAGTATAAGACACCATGAGCGCCGCCATCACAACAATTGTCCGCTGCCCGTCGCGCCGCGCCTTGCCATGAGTTCCGGTCAGTCTGTCGGGGGCGATAGCGGCGATGCGATGTCGCGCGCGGTCGATGCCTACGACCAGGGGCAGCTCGACGCGTCGCGCGTGCTGTGCGAGCAGCAATTGCGCGTGGAGCCGGCGAACGCGGTGGCGTTAATGCTGCTGGGACTCATTGCCAAACGCGGGCTGCAGGTCGAGGACGCCATACCGCTGCTCGAGCGCTCGGTGCGGATTGCGCCCAACCGCAAGTCATTGACGAGCCTCGCCGACTGCTATTTGCGCGTGGGCCGCCTCAAGCAGGGGCTGCACTATATCGACCAGGTGCTTGCCGGAAACACCGACAATCTGGAGGCATTGCTGATCAAGGCGGCAATTCTGCATGGCCAGCAGAAGTTCGACGACGCGCTCGCCTGTATCGACGACGCTGCGCGGCTGGCACCGGAATCGCATCTGGTGGAAGCTCGCCTCGGCAGCGTACTGGCCGAACTCGGACAGTACGAAGCCGCCGAGCAGCACTTTCAGACCGCGGCGCGCGTGTCGCGCGAAGCCCGCCATTGTGGCCTGATCAATTTCCGGCAAAGCGTGTGGCGGGAAATCGCGCCGTCCTCCGCTGTCGCAGTGGCTGACGAGTTTGCGCACCTGCGCGCGCCGGATATTGAAGCGCCATACGATGCGGTCGTCGCCGCATGTTGCGATGCCCGGTATTTTTACAAGTACGGCGTTACGTTCATGAACTCCTACGCGCAGAACGCCGCCGGCGGCAAGCTGCTGCATTTGCACATCCTCGATCCGGAGGAGGATTTTGCAGCGCATCTTGAAACGCTGATTGCGCAGCTGGGATTGCGCAACGTCGTGGCGACTTACGAGTACGCGCCGGTCGACGAAGAGCCGGACTTCAATCTGCGGCGGACGTTTTACAGCTGCGCGCGGTTCCTGCGCATGGCAGCGCTGCTTGCGCATTACCAGAAGACCATTGCGTGCTTCGACATCGACACCGTGTTCGAGGCGCCGCTCGATGAACTTGTCGGCAGCGTGGGCGGCGCCGACATCGGGCTGGTGCGGCGCGACCCGCCCGATTCGCCGTGGCTGGATATCGTCGCCAACATCGTGATCGCGAACAATACCGCAGGCACGCTGCGCTATTTTTCAGCGGTCGAGAATTTTATCCGCCATTTCGTCGGGCGCGGAAAACTGTTCTGGCATCTCGACCAGATCGCGCTGTTTTGCGTGCTGAAGATGATGGAGCGTTTCGACGCGCCGCCGCAGGTCGCGCCAATACCGCCGTCCGCGCTTGGCGCGGTGTGGCATATCGGCAATCCGTACGAATACCGGCGTGCGGAATACCGCGTGGCGCGCTACCAGTTGGCGGATTTTGCGCCGCAAGCCAAGCAGTCCTGAGTTGGTTGCGGGCACGCGGGTCTATTTATATTCCATCGGGTCAGGCGCCGCGCGCGGCGGCGCGGTCGTGCCCGCCGCGGAACTTCGCGCGATTCGGATTATCATAGCCGAGTGAAACCGTTTATCCGCATACTGGCTTTGCTTTTTTGCGTGTTGCCGTCGGCGCTGGGCCAGGGCCTGCCCGATCTCGGCGATGTATCGCAGAGCGAACTGTCGCCGCAAACCGAACGCCGACTGGGCGAGAGCATCATGCGCGAGATACGCGCCGACCGCAGCTATTCGGACGACGCTGAAATCACCGATTACCTGAATGCGCTGGGCTACAAGCTGGTCGCCGCGAGCGCCGATTCGCGCCAGGAGTTCAATTTCTTTCTCATCATGGACCCGCAGGTCAACGCGTTCGCATTGCCCGGCGGTTTCGTCGGCATCAACTCCGGACTGATACTGACCGCGCAAAGCGAGTCCGAACTCGCCGGCGTGGTGTCGCACGAAGTGGCGCACGTTACACAACGCCACATGGCGCGCATGCTGGCCCAGCAGAAGCAGTCGCAGATTGCTTCGCTTGCGGCGCTCGCGGTCGCGGTGCTCGCCGCCCGTTCCAGCCCGGAGATATCGCAGGCGGCAATCATGGCTTCGCAGGCGGGCACCATACAGTCGGCGCTTAATTACACGCGCGATCACGAGCGCGAGGCCGATCGCGTGGGGTTCCAGGTGTTGGAAAAAGCCGGGTTCGACGCGCAGGCGATGGCGCTTTTCTTCGAGCGCATGCAGCGCGCCACGCGTTTTTACGAAACCAGCGCGCCGGCTTATTTGCGCACTCACCCGATGACATACGAGCGCATTGCGGACATGCAGAGCCGCGCGCAGCACCTGCCGTACCGCCAGGTGCCGGACAGCATCGAATTCCAGTTGATGCGCGCCAAGATCAGGGCGGCGCAGGACAGCCCGCGCGAAGCGGTGGCGTTTTTCGAGGAAAGCCTGGGCGCGCGCAAGTATTTGAGTGAAGTGGCGAGCCGTTACGGCCTGGTGTCGGCACTGCTGCGCACGAAGGCGTATGCGCGCGCCGGCAAGGAGCTGCAGGCGCTGCGCAAAGCGTTGCCCGACAACGCCGCCGTCGACACGCTGGCCGCCCGTTATTATGTTGCCAGCGGCGACGTGGGGACGGCGGTGCAGACTTACCGCGATGCACTGAAAAGCCATCCCGGCTATCGCGTGCTGGTGTACGACTATGCGGAAGTACTGCTCGGCAGCCGCCAGCCGGGCGAAGCGTTGAAACTGGTCGAGAGCCGGATGCAATACTCGGTGTCTGACAACCGCATGTACGAATTGCAGGCGAAATGTTATGCCGCGCTCGGCAAGCGCCTGCCGCAGCACCGCGCGCTGGCCGAGGCGTATTTCCGCTTGGGCAACCTGCAATCCGCGATCGAACAACTGCTGCTGGCGCAAAAAAGCGGCGACGGCGATTTTTACCAGATGTCGAGCGTGGATGCGCGGCTGCGCGAACTGCGCACGCTGGAAGCCGAAGCGCGGCGCGAAAACCGCAAGTAACGCGACCGGGTTTTTTGCCGGATCCGGCGCGTCAGAACAGGGTGTACAGCAGGCCGATCGCACCGCACCCCGCGATGACGGGAATGATGCCCACTTTGTAACGGAACAGCGCGATGAAAGCGGCGCCTCCGATCGCCGCGGCCGGCCATTCGAAGCGGCCGTCGAAGCCGCCGGGCCACAGCACGTGCCAGGCGAAAAACACCGCGAGATTGAGGATGACACCGACCACCGCCGCCGTGATGCCGGTGAGCGGTGCAGTGAACTTGAGATTGCCGTGCGTGGTTTCGATCAGCGGCGCGCCGAGAAAAATAAAAATAAAACTCGGCAGGAAGGTGAAGTAGGTGACGACCAGCGCTGCGGCGGTGCCGGCCATGAACAGGCTGTCGGGCCCGAAAATCTGCTTGGTCCAGCCGCCGACGAAGCCGACGAAGGTCACGACCATGATCAAGGGGCCCGGCGTTGTTTCGCCCAGTGCCAGGCCATCGATCATTTGCGTGGCCGTGAGCCACTGGAATTGCTCGACGGCGCCCTGATAGACGTAAGGCAGGACGGCGTAGGCGCCGCCAAAGGTGAGCAATGCCGCTTTGGTGAAGAACCAGCTCATTTGGGTGAGCGTCGCATCCCAGCCGTTGCGCGTCCACAGCAGCGCTATCGCGCCGCCCCATAGTGCTGCACCGGCCAGACAAAGACGCGCGAAACGAGCCCAGCTGAACAAAGCATGCGGCGGAGTTGGCGTATCGTCATCGATGATCGCCGCGCCGTAGCTTTTACCGGCTGAGCCGTGGCCGCCGCCGGTGGCGAATTTGTCCGGCGCGTAGCGTCCGCCGAGGTAGCCGATGATGCCCGCCGCGAGCACGATATAGGGAAAGGGTACTTTGAGTGCGAAAATCGCCACGAACGCCGCGGCCGCAATCGACCATAACGCCGCATTTTTCAATGCGCGCGAACCGATGCGCCAGGCGGCGAATACCACGATAGCGGTGACCGCCGGCTTGATGCCGTAGAGTATGCCCGCGACCGCCGGCAGCTGGCCGTACGCCATGTATATCCACGACAGGGCAATCAGGATGAATAGCGACGGCAACACGAATAACGTGCCGGCCACGATGCCGCCGCGGGTTTTGTGCATGAGCCAGCCGATATAGGTCGCGAGCTGCTGGGCTTCGGGTCCCGGCAGCACCATGCAATAATTAAGCGCATGCAGGAAGCGCTGCTCCGAAATCCAGCGTTTTTTCTCGACCAGGTCCTGGTGCATGATCGCAATCTGGCCGGTCGGGCCGCCGAAACTCACGAACCCGAGTTTGAGCCAATACCAGAATGCCGCCGCGAATGTGACTGGCGCAGGTGGCGTTGCAGCGGGTGTTACGTCATTTTTCATGGATCAAGAGCCAAAAAATTGCCGTTCCGGCACTTCAAACGCCGGCAGCTCGGTAGCGCGAGCATAACAGCCATTTACGTTATTGGAATTCGCGCTAAATGCCAGGCGTATTCGCCTGGCATACGCCGGGAAACGCGCCGCTTATAGCCAAAACATTACAAGCCACGCAAATATACAGCTTTATGGTATTGTATTTATTTAGTATTGTATTTATTTAGTATTGTATTTATTTAGTATTGTATTTAATTACAAATCGGCCTCGCCACCGGGTGTGGGCCCCAGCCGATGGGTTTATACGATGACAATCAAAAAGATCGGCAAGTACGAAATTATCCGCGAACTCGGCAAAGGCGCCACCAGCGTCGTGTACGAGGCGCTCGATCCTTTTGTGAACCGTCACGTCGCGATGAAGGTGGTGTTTCAGGAGGCGCTCGGCGACAAGGAGCACGGCCGCCGCTACCGCAAGCTGTTCGTGACCGAGGCCTCGCTTGCCGGCAAGCTGTCGCACCCGCATATCGTGAGCATTTACGACGCGGTCGCCGATGACGAGGCCAGCTATATCGTAATGGAGTATGTCGACGGCACGACGCTCGAGCAATACTCGCGCGCCGAACACCTGTTGCCGATCAACAAAGTCATAGAAATCGTGTTCAAGTGCAGCAAGGCGCTCGATTACGCGGCCAAGCACGGCGTCATCCACCGCGATATCAAGCCGGCTAACATCATGCTGTCGGGAGAGAACGACATCAAGATCACCGATTTCGGTGCCGCCCAGACCACCGCTACCGAAACGACCCAGATCACCGGCATCGGCTCGCCCGCCTATATGTCGCCCGAACAGGTCAAGGAGCTGCAGCTCAACCACCAATCGGACATCTTTTCGCTCGGCGTGGTGCTGTTCCAGATGCTCACCGGCAAGCTGCCGTTCCAGGCCAACAACAACTACAGCATGATCTACCAGATCATCAACGCCGAAGCGCCGGCAGCGAGCACGTTCCGCTCCGATATCCCGCCGCAGCTCGATGCTATCGTCAAGCGCGCGCTGCAGAAAAACACCGCCGACCGCTACCAGACTTGGGAAGAGATCTCCCACGAACTGGTCGCCGTGTTCGGCAACCTGCAGAAACCCGAGAAAAATATCCCCGACAGCGAAAAGTTCAACGCGCTGCGCAAGTTGATTTTTTTCAAGAATTTCGCCGATGTCGAATTATGGGAAGTGCTGCGCGTGACGACCTGGAGCAAATATGTGCCGGGCCACGTGCTGATCAAGGAAGGCGACGTCGGCAAATCGTTTTTCATACTCGCCGCCGGCGAGGTCAAGATCAGCAAGCAGGGCAAATTGCTCAATGTGCTGCGCACCGGCGATTGCTTTGGCGAAATGGCTTACCTCGGCAAGAAACAGTTTCAGCGCACCGCGAGCGTCACGGCCTCGACCGACATCACCGTGATCGAAATCAAATCGGAATCGCTGGCGCAGGCCACCGAGATATGCCGCCATAATTTCAACGGCGCCTTTCTCGAGATCCTGGTCGATCGCCTGTCGATGGCGAACACGCGGCTCTCGCAACTGCTCGCGGACAAAAATATCAGCGTTTTTTAGCAGTCAGTCTCCGCTGCCTGCCGGCGCGCCGCCGGGCGGCGCAATGCGGCAGGTTCCCGCCTTGCACGAACCGCACGGGCACCGTATATTACATTCCAATCAAAATTTGCGAGCCGGGAGCTAGGATGCATTTCGACAAGGAACTCGATGCGCGCGGACTGAATTGTCCGCTGCCGATACTGCGCACCAAGAAATCACTCAACGACATGACGTCAGGGCAGGTGTTGCGCGTGGTCGCCACCGACCCCGGCGCGGTCAAGGATTTTCAGGCGTTTTCAAAACAAACCGGCAACGAGTTGTTGTCGTCGGAGACTGCGAGCAGCGAATTCGTGTTTTTCATGAAAAAGAAATAACCCGCGGTGATGCGTTGAATCGCATGAATATCGTTAAGCAAGCTTGGGTTGGATTCATCGTTCTGGCGTCGGTATTGCTGCTGGCGCCCGCGCAGGCGAGGACTCCCGACCGCTGGCCGTTTGTCGAATACAACGACGCCGTGCGCGCGGCAAAAAAAAACCACAAACCGATGTTCGTCTACTTCGGTTTTCAGGACTGTCCGTACTGCGAAATCGCCAACAAGAACACGTTCTCGTTCGATGCATTGCGCAGGCGCTATACCGAGCATTACGTGCTCGCCTATTTTGATATACGCGGCAACCCGGCTGACATTATTACCCTGCCGGAAGGCGAAAAACTCACGCGCGCCGAAGCCATCAAGCGCTTGCGGTCGAGTCCGGTGCCCGCGTGGATGTTTGTCAGCCCCGAGGGCAAGGAAATACTCATGCGCCGCGGTTCGCGCACCCCGGTCGAGGCCTTCATGCAGTTCGACCAGTTCGTGATGAGCGGTGCTTATCAGAAGGGATCGCTGGAAAGTTTTCTCTCGCAACGCGGCCTGCACGAGGCCAAGCCGCCCGAATAGCTGTTTCGTGCGCGGTGCGCGCGTTGTGTAGCGGCGGCCGGTTACGACGGGAAAGGCGTATGAGCGAAATGTGGCGTGTCATGGATACCGGCCTGCGCTCCGCGGCGCAAAACGTCGCGCTCGACCGCGCGCTGCTTGAAGCGCGCCAAGCCGAGGAAATCCCGAGCACCCTGCGGTTCAGCCGTTTTACTCCCAGCGCGTTGCTTGCCTATCGCCAAAGCGCTGTCCAGGAATTCGACCCCGATTATTGTATTGCCCGCAACATAGCGATCCAGCGTCGCATCACTGGCGGCGACGCCGTCTATTGCGATGGCGACCAGCTGGGCTGGGCACTGTATCTGCACCGCCGCGATATCGGCGCCGGCGACATGCCGGCGCTTGCGAAACGCATCTGCCATGCGGCGGCAGCGGCGGTCGGCGCGCTCGGCGTCGATGCGCGGTTCCGCGCCCGCCACGACATCGAAGTCGACGGCCGCAGGATAGGCGCCGCCGGCGGCACCTTCGACGGCAATGCGTTGCTCTACCAGGGCATCCTGCAAATCGATCTGGATGCCGGTGACGGGTGGCGTGTGATGCGCACGCCGCTCGCGGCGCAGTCCGACCCGGCGTTCGCCGCGGCGCGCGAACGCGTCACCGACCTTAAAAGCCTGCTGGGCGCATGTCCCGAAGTTTCGCTTATCAAGAGCAACCTGGTTGCAGCGTTCGAGAGCGAGTTCGAAGCCGAATTCCACGACGGCGACCTGTCGCTGACCGAGCACGCGAGGTATCGCAGCGCATTGGCGGAGATCGATACGGCGGACTGGATCGACCTGATGCAGCGGCCGCTGTCCGAGGCTCCGGTCTGCGCGGCATCGCATAAGGTTGCGGGCGGGGTGCTCAATGCCAGTCTCGTTTATGACCGTCCCGCCCGGATTATCAGGCAGGTCTGGTTCGCGCACGACAGGGCCGTCAGACCGCAGCGCTTAGTCGTCGATCTCGAAGCCGCGCTGCGCGACACCGCAGTCGCGCGCCTCGAGCACATCGTGCGTGGTTTTTTTGCGGGGCGCGCGGTCGAGATGGCAGCGGTCACGCCAGGCGACTTTGTTGCGGTGGTGCGGCGCGCGTTGAAGCTGCCGCTGTTTGTGCAAAACCCGTAGTCAGGGCGCGGCCGGTTGCGTGTTACGCGGAAAGCCGCGGATCATCAGGCGTGCGCCGCCTCGCCCTGCCACAGCATGTCGTAGCCGAGTTCCGTGCTCTCGGAGCACAGGTTGGCCAGCGCGGAAAACTTGGATTTGAACACGCCGTCGGCGTGGGATTTCTCGTGCGCTTCGAACGAGCTCCAGTAGGTGACGATCGCAATGTGCGCGCCGGTGTTTTTGGTTTCGCACAGCGAGCCTTCGTCTGACACGAAGCCGGAAAATTTAAATACCTGGCCGGCGAGGAAGCCGCCTTTGTCGCCGCCATAAGTTGCCTTGACGGCGCTGCACATTTCGCCTATTGCCAGCTCCGCCTCGTCGAGACTGACGCCTGGTTTCAACTGAACGGTGTTGAACAGCATCTTGGCCCCGTAGGGCAGAGTGACGGGATCGAACATGCGTTTCTCCTTGGCGTAATAAATTGGCTGCGCGGCGGCGTCAGCCGGCAGTAGCAAAAATCCGGCGCGTCGCGGCCAGTGCGCCGCGCACGCCGCGCCACAGTTTCGGCAGCAGCCACGCCGTCAATGCTACCAGCAGGATGATGATGACGAGCAGCGCCAGCGGGTATTTGAAGACAAACCACACCATGCCCGCCGCCAGCGCGTCTTCGGTGAGCGAAGCGGCCCAGTTGCTGAACGGCTCGGGCGAAGTATTGATCAGCACGCGGCTGCCGGCCTTGGTGAAATGTGCGCCCGCGGCAAAGGTGCCGCCCAGCAGTGCGGCGGCGAGCGCGAGGGCCGCGCTGTGGTCTGCCACGGCGGCAGCTGCGAGCAGCGCGCCGCCCGGTATGCGCACGAAGGTCTGGAACGCGTCCCAGATGCTGTCGAAACCGGGAATCTTGTCGGCGCCGAATTCGATGGCGAACAAGGTGCCGGCTGCCAGCATGACGGCGGGGTGGGTGAGAATTTCGAGGTCGGGCGGCAGCGCGATCACGCCGAAATAGCCCAGCGCGCCGAGAAAAAACAAAACCGCATAGAGCCTGAGCCCGCTCGCCCAGCCGAGGCCGGCCGCCATTGCTATTGGCGCAACGATGTCCATATTGTGCGGCAGTGTAACCGCCGCTATGGCGGGCGGCAATCGGCGTCGCGGTCGCTACGCCTATCCTTTACGGTTTGCTCACGCCGATGCGCAAGTAAGTCTCGCGGACGTCGGCGCGCAGGCGCGGCAGTTGCCGCCACAGCACGGCCGCGCCTATCACGCAGCACGCGCCGCCGAAGAACAGAGTATGGCCGGCGCCGATGCGGTGCGCGAGCGCGCCGGCGGCAAGGCTGCCGAGCGGGCCCATGCCGAGGAAAGCCATGGTGAAAAAGCTCATCACCCTGCCGCGCTTCTCGTCGGCGACTATGGTTTGCAGGATCATGCTGGTACCCATGCCGACTAGTATGATGCCGAAGCCCGTCAGCATGATCGCCCCCAGCGACAGCCACAGCAGTGTCGATTCGGCGAACACCATCAGGCTCGCGCCCGCGAGCAGCCCGCCGAACACGATATGCTGCGTCAGACCGCGCACGTCCTTGCGGGAAGCGAGGTAGACGAGGCCGCTGGAGCCACCGAAGCCGGCGGCGCCGATCAGGAAGCCCAGCATGCGCGCGTCGCCTTTGAATATTTCCGCGGCGAAGATCGGCATCAGGGCCTGGTACGGTGTCACCATGAAACTGACCAGCGCGACCATGGGCAGCAGTAATTTCACCGGCAGCAGGCTGGCAGCGTAGACCACGCCGTCCTTCAGCCCGTGCAGGATGGAAGCGCTGGCAGCCTTGGCGGAGCGTATGTCGATCTGCATCAGCGCCACGATCACGATGACGGCGATTTTGCTCACGCCGTTGGCGAGAAAACAGAACGCCTCGCTCGACACCGCGATCAGGAGCCCGGCCACGCTGGGGCCTATCATGCGGCCGGCATTCTGGATGAAACCATTCATCGCGATGGCGGCCGGCAGGTCCTGTTTCGACGGCACCAGCTCGTAAACAAAAGACTGGCGCACCGGCGTGTCTGTCGCCATCACGATGCCGAGCAAAACGGCCATGGAGAGTATGTGCCAGACCTCGATCAATCCCGAGTACGTGAGCAGCGCCAGCACCAGGGCTTGCGCCAGTGCCAGCGCCTGGGTCGCGATCAACAGCTTGCGGCGGTCGAAACGGTCCGCCCACAGGCCGCCCAGCGGCGCGAATATCAGGATAGGAATCTGGCTGGCGAACGCAGTGACGCCGAGCAGGAAAGCCGAGCCGGTCATGCGGTAGACCAGCCAGCTCATGGCGACCTGCTGCACCCAGGTGCCCAGCAATGACAGCGACTGGCCGCAGAAGTAGAGCCGGAAGTTGCGGTAGCGGAATGCGCGCAGCGCGTGGATCATGGCGCCGCCTGGGGGGACGGAATATGTATAGAAGCCGGCGCGCCAGTCATCCCAACCGTTCGATCTGGGCGCGCAGTTTGGCCAGCGTCATTTCGAATTCCACGAGACGCTGGCGTTCTTGGTCGACCACCGTGGCAGGCGCCCGCTCGACGAACTTCGAATTGGCGAGCTTCGCCTGCGTTTTTCCGATTTCCCCGGCAATCCGCTCCATTTCCTTGCCGAGCCGTGCGCGTTCGGCCGCGGGATCGATTTCTATTTTGAGCATTAGCCTGTAATCGTCGACGATCGAGACCGGCGCGTCGGCCTGCGGCAATTCGTCGACGATGGCGACTTCCGACAGCCGCGCCAGCGGTATCAGGTACTGCGTGATTGCGCCAAGAATCGCGCGGTCGCCCTGTGCCAGCAAGGGCACTTTTTGCTGCGGGCCGAGGTTCATTTCGCTGCGCAGCGTGCGGCACGCATTGGTGAGCTGCTTGAGAAGTGCGATGTGCTGTTCGGCAGCCTCGTCGATGCGGCCGGCGTCCGCCTGCGGGTATGGCTGCAGCATGATGCTGGCGCCGGTCTTGCCCGCGAGCGGCGCGACTTTTTGCCACAGTTCTTCGGTGATGAACGGGATGATCGGATGCGCGAGCCGCAAAGTGGCTTCCAGCACGCGCACAAGGGTGCGCCGGGTCGCGCGCTGCTGCGCTTCGTTGCCGCCGGCGATTTGCGCTTTGGCAAGCTCGACGTACCAGTCGCAGTACTCTTCCCAGACGAATTCGTAAATCGCGCGCGCCGCGTTGTCGAAGCGGTATTCGCCGAAGCCTTTTTCAACCTCCGCTTCGGCGCGCTGCAGGCGGCTCGCAATCCAGCGGTCGGCCATCGAGTATTCGAGCGGCAGCGCATCGTCCAGCCCCACATCTTTGCCGTCGCAATTCATGAGCACGAAGCGCGTCGCGTTCCACAGCTTGTTGCAGAAATTGCGGTAGCCGTCACAGCGGCCGAGATCGAAATTGAGGGTGCGGGCGAAGGTGGCGAGCGACGCGAAAGTGAAGCGCAGCGCATCGACGCCGAACGCCGGGATGCCGTCGGGATAGTTCTTGCGCAGATATTTCTCGATCTTCGCCTTGTGCTCGGCGCGCAGCAGGCCGACCGTCGACTTGGCCAGCAGAGCGTCAAGCGTGATGCCATCGATGAGGTCGAGCGGGTCGAGCGTATTGCCTTTCGACTTCGACATCTTCTGGCCGTCGGCGTCGCGCACCAGGGCATTGATGTAGACGTGCCGGAACGGTACCTGGCCGGTGAAGTGCAGGGTCATCATGATCATGCGCGCGACCCAGAAGAAAATGATGTCGAAGCCGGTGACCAGCACCGATGACGGCAGGAAAGTCTCGAGGTCTTTGGCGGGTTGGCCAACTGAGTCCGGCCAGCCGAGCGAGGTGAACGGCACCAGGGCGGACGAAAACCAGGTGTCGAGCACGTCGTCGTCACGCCGCAATGCGCCGGTGTAGCCTCGGGCTGCGGCCTGCGCCCGCGCTGCGTCCTCGCTGCGGGCGACGTAGATGTTGCCGTCATCGCCATACCACGCCGGGATCTGGTGGCCCCACCACAGCTGGCGCGAAATGCACCAGTCCTGGATGTTTTCCAGCCATTGGTTATAGGTCGTCGTCCAGTGCTCGGGGAAGAACTTGACGTCACCCCGGGCGACCGCATCGAGGCCGTTTTTGGCGAGCCCGTCCATCTTGACGTACCACTGGTCGGTCAGCATCGGCTCGACGATGACGCCGGTGCGGCCCGAGCGTGGCACGCGCAGTTTGTAGGGCTTTTCCGCGACCAGCAATTGCTGCGCGGCCAAATCCGCCAGCACGCGTTTGCGTGCTTCGAAGCGATCAAGGCCGCGGTACTGCGCCGGCGCGTGGTCGTTGATGGTGGCGGTCAGCGTCAGGATATTGATCGGTTCGAGCCGGTGGCGTTGGCCGATTTGATAATCGTTGAAGTCATGCGCCGGCGTAATCTTGACGCAGCCGGTGCCGAACTCGCGATCGACGTAAGTGTCGGCGATGATTGGTATGGTGCGGCCAGTCAATGGCAGCTGGACTTGCTTGCCGATCAATTCCAGGTAGCGCCAGTCCTCGGGGTGGACGGCCACGGCGACGTCGCCGAGCAGGGTTTCGGGCCGCGTGGTGGCGACAGTGAGCGCGCCGCTGCCGTCCGCGAGCGGGTATTTGATTTCCCAGATCTTGCCGTCTTCCTCTTCGCTGTCGACTTCGAGATCGGACACGGCGGTGCCGAGCACCGGGTCCCAGTTGACGAGGCGCTTGCCGCGGTAGATCAGGCCTTCTTCGTGCAGGCGCACGAATACTTCGACGACGGCGCGCGACATGCGTTCGTCCATCGTGAAGTAGCCGCTGTTTTGTCCTTCGGTATCGGCGTAGCTCCAGTTGGCGGAGGTGCCGAGCCGCCGCATCTGGCGCGTGATGGTCGAGCCCGATTCTTGTTTCCATTCCCACACGCGCTTGATGAAGGCGTCGCGGCCGAGGTCATGCCGCGTTTTGCCCTGCGCTTCAAGCTGGCGCTCGACGACGATCTGGGTTGCGATGCCGGCGTGGTCGGTGCCGACCACCCAGTTGGTGTTATAGCCGCGCATGCGGTGATAGCGCACGAGGGCATCCATCAGAGTCTGCTGGAACGCGTGTCCCATGTGCAGCGTGCCGGTGACGTTCGGCGGCGGCAGTTGTATGCAGTACGCGGGTTGCGCGGTGTCGCCGGACTGCGCGAAATAGCCGCGGCTTTCCCATTCGGCATACCAGCGGTCTTCTATCGCGCGGGGCTCAAAGCTCTTGGCCAGTTCCATAGTTGCGGCGGGGGGCGCGGAAAAGTTGCGCATTATACCGGACGCCTGCGGCGCATCCGCGGGGGTTACAGGTGCGGTCGGCGCCGCGGGTGCGGACGGCGGGCGATCGGCGAGCTGCAGCTGCAGCTGCAGCTGCTGCAGCTGTTTTTGCAAAGTTTCATCGATCGAGGCGCGCACCATGGCGTTGATGTTGGTCTTCAATTCATCGCTGATCTTGTGCAGGGCCTGATCGAGCGCGCCGGCGACGTCCGGCATGAAGCGGTTTTGCAGTACCGCGGCGATTTGCGTGTCGAGTCCCTGCTTCAGTTTTTGATAAACGCCATCCTCGAGGTCCTGCGTCTGCACCGGCAAATTGACGTCGGCGCTCCGCGGTGGCGTTGCTTTTGGCGATTCCAGCGCTGGTGCCGGTGCAGGCATGCCCACGCTGGCTGCGGGCGGCGTCTGCAGCGGTGGCGCCACGATGTCTGTCAAAGTCGGAATTGCCGCGGTGTCGAGGTTGCCGGCGACGGCCTCGGTCAGCGTCGGAACGTCGCGCGGGTCGGCCGCCGGCGCGCCGGCGGCGCGGTGCCGGTTGAGCAGCGCATCGGCGCGGCCCAGCACGTCATCTGCCGCGCGCCCGTCGTCGTCGCCCTGATTGCTCATTGCCGCGCGCGCATTACTGCGGGCTCTTTGAGAGGTCGTGGCTCTGGATCGCGTAGCCGCGGTCGCGGTAGAACTTGAAACGCTCGCGCGCCTGGCCGCGGTCTTGCTCGTCGAGGCTGACGATTTCGATCAGGCGCTGAAAGCGGCTGAAGAAAGGCGGCCATTCGGCGCGCAGATTGATCAGCACCTCGTCGTGCAGCGGATCGGCCCCGTCGTGATCGACGATGACCGGGGTGACCGCCGCGAGAGGATCGCCCGGCGTGCAGTGCGGAATGAAGCTCACCGCCTGCGCCGTCCACAGCACGCGGCTGAATCGCTGGCTCGCGTCGGCATCCGCGCAGAAAGCGAGCACCCGCAGGCCGCGCGCGCAGGCCTTGGCGCTCAACGCGCACGCGGTCTGCAGCTTGTTCTCGACGTGAAAATAAAAGTCGATCTGGGTCATGAAGGCAGGATGCAGGATTCAGCGGTATCGCGAACGGGACAGCATGAATTCAAGGTCGGTCCTGACGGTTCAATCAGCTTTTTGCAGCGCGGTCGATCAGGTATTGCGTGAGCAGCGGCACGGGCCGTCCGGTCGCGCCCTTGGCGGCGCCGGATTTCCACGCGACACCGGCGATGTCCAGATGTGCCCATTTGAATTTCTTGGTGAAGCGCGCCAGAAAACAGGCTGCCGTGACGCTGCCGGCAGGCCGCCCGCCGATGTTGGCGAAATCGGCGAAGTTGCTCTTTAACTGCTCCTGGTAATCGTCCCACAGCGGCAAATGCCAGGCGCGGTCGTGCGTGGTCTGCCCGGCGGCAAGCAGTTCCTGCGCAAGGGCGTCGTCGTTGGCAAAGAGGCCACTGGCGACGTGGCCGAGCGCAATCACGCAGGCGCCGGTGAGGGTGGCGATGTCGACGACGGCCTGCGGCTCGAAGCGCTCCGCGTAAGTCAGCGCGTCGCACAGGATGAGGCGGCCTTCGGCGTCGGTGTTGAGGATTTCCACCGTCAGGCCCGACATGCTGGTGACGATGTCGCCAGGTTTGGTGGCGCTGCCGCCCGGCATGTTTTCGGTAGCGGGAACGATGCCGATGACGTTGATCGGCAGCTTGAGTTCGGCGACCGCGCGCAGCGTGCCGAGCACGCTCGCCGCGCCGCACATGTCGAATTTCATTTCGTCCATTTCGGGCGCCGGCTTCAGCGAGATGCCGCCGGTGTCGAAGGTGACGCCTTTGCCGACCAGAGCGTAAGGTTTCTGGCCGCGCGGCCCGCCCTCGTACTTGAGCACGATGAGCTTGGGCGGTTCGTCACTGCCGCGCGCCACCGACAGGAGAGAACCCATGCCGAGCTTTTCCATGTCTTTGCGCTCGAGCACCTGCACGCCCAGCTTGTATTGCCTGGCAAGCGTGCGGGCGGCGTCCGCGAGATATGCCGGCGTGCACACGTTGCCCGGCAGGTTGCCGAGGTCTTTGGCGAGGCTCATGCCGTGCGCGATCGCAGCGCCTTGCTTCAACCCGCTTTGGCCCGCCTTGAGTTCGTTGCGCTCGCCGACCAGCAACGTCAAATGCCGCACGCCGCGCGCCTGCTCGCGTTTGCTTTTCATGCGATCGAAGTGATAAGTCGCGTCGCTGGCGGCGATGGCCGCCTGGGCAGCGCGCCAGGCGATATCGCGCTGTTTGACGCCCGCCGACAGGCACAGCACAGCGTCGGTGACGCCGGTTTGTTTCAGCGCGGCGATGGCCTTGGTGACGGCGCTGCGATATTTGCCATCGTCGAATTCGCGTTCGCGGCCGAGCCCGACGAGCAGCACGCGGGCAGCGGAGACGCGCGGCACCTGATGCAGCATCAGCGTGGTGCCGGCCTTGCCTTCCATGTCGCCGCGTTTCAACGCCGCGGTCAGCTGTCCGCGCGATGCGCGATCGAGAGAGGCGCCAGCCGCCGACAGTTTGCGCGGTTCGAATACCCCGATGATGATGCAACCGCTGCGGATGCGCTCCGGGCCACCGCTTTTTATGCTAAATTCCACGCCGTTCTCCTGAGGATTAGTCGTTACGGGATATCACTGATTATCTTCGCTATCCGGGCAAAAATCAAAGCGCGTCCGCGTGAAAATATTTCATAATTCGCTGGTGCGGGAATGCGCCGGTACCGCGATCGCGACGTTCGTGGTGCTGCTCGGCATTACGGTGACGACGCAGCTGGTGCGTTTCCTCGGACTCGCTGCCGGCGGCTCGATCACGTTTACCGGTGTTTTCGCGCTGCTGGCGCTCACCTCCTTCAACTACCTGCCGGTATTGCTGTCGCTGACGCTGTTCATCGCGGTGCTGATGACGCTGACGCGCAGTTACCGCGATTCCGAAATGATCGTCTGGTTCAGCGCGGGGATGAGCCTCACGCGCTGGGTGCGTCCGGTGCTGTCGTTCGCGGTGCCCATCGTGATCCTGGTCGCGCTGTTAAGCCTGCTGCTGTCGCCGTGGGCGATCACCAAGAGCGAAGAGTTCAGGAACTACATGGACAACCGCGACGACGTGACGCAGGTGACGCCCGGCGTATTTCGCGAGTCGAAACAGAGTGAGCGAGTGTTTTTCGTCGAGAACGTCAACGAAGGCGAGAACATGGTCGCCAACGTGTTCGTAAGTTCCACGCAGCACCATAAAACCGGCGTGATGGTCGCCAAGCGCGGCTTCATGCAGACCGTCGAGAACGGCGACCGCTTCCTCGTGTTGTTGAACGGCCGGCGCTACGAAGGCACTCCGGGCACCACCGATTACAAGGTCAGCGAATTCGAGCGCTACGCGATGCGCATCGAAGCGCGCGAAGCCAAGGCATCGACACCGTCCGCCAAGTCGCTGCCGACGCTGGCGCTGCTGCGCGACCCGAATCCGCTCAATCAGGGCGAGTTCGCCTGGCGCATCGGGCTGCCGCTGTCGGCGCTGATACTGGCGCTGCTGGCAATTCCGCTGTCTTTTGTCAATCCGCGAGCGGGGCGGTCGCTCAATCTCGTGATGGCGATCCTGGTCTACATGATTTACAACAACGTCATCAGCATCGCCCAGGCGTGGATCGCGCAGCAGCGCGTGAGCCTTCCCGTCGGCGTGCTGGGCGTGCACGCGATCATGATCGTTCTCCTGTTGCTGCTCTTTTGCCGGCGCCTGACGCTGTTCTCGGTGTTTCGTTTCCTCAAATGAAAGTCATCCGGCGCTACCTGTCGGCCGAGATAACCACGGCCACGCTGCTGGTGTTCGCGGCGCTGCTGATGCTGTTGGCGCTCTTTGACCTGATTCACGAGTTGGGCGAAATCGGCAAGGGCAGCTACCGGCTGCCGCATATTTTTGCGTACGTGTTGCTGAGCGTGCCGGGCCACATTTACGAACTGTTCCCGATTGCGGCGCTGATCGGCACGCTGTTCGCGCTGGCCCAGCTCGTCGCCAATTCCGAATACACGGTGATGCGGGTTTCCGGCGTCTCGATACCGCGCATGGCGCTGACGCTGGTCGAGGTCGGGCTCTTGTTTTCAGTGCTGACTTTTGTCATCGGGGAGTTCATCGCGCCGCCCGCCGAGCAATTCGCCCAGCAGTTGCGCGCCAAGGCAATTACCGGAGTGATCGCGCAGGAATTCCGCTCCGGCTTGTGGGTCAAGGACGACCGCAGTTTCGTCAACGTCGCCCAGGTGCTGCCCGAGGCGGTGTTGCAGGGCGTGAAGATTTACGAATTCGACCCCGATCACCGGTTGCGCCGGATCAGTCTCGCGCAGCGCGCCGAATACCGGCAAGGCAATACCTGGCGTCTGCACGAAGTGGTGCAGACCAATTTCGAGAACGACAATATGACGGTGGACCGCATCGCCGAAGCCGACTGGCATTCGGTACTGGAGCCGGGCTTGTTGAGCGTGCTCATGCTGGTGCCGGAGCAGATGTCGGCGTGGGCGTTGTACTCGTTCGTGCAGCATTTGCGCGAGAACAACCAGCAGACATCGCGCCACGAGATCGCGTTCTGGAACAAGCTGATCTATCCGTTCGCGGTGCTGGTGATGATGGTGCTGGCTCTGCCGTTCGCTTATTACCAGCAGCGCGCCGGCGGGGTTGGCGGCAAGTTGTTCGCGGGCATCATGCTCGGCATCGGTTTCTGGATGCTCGGGCGTTTGTTTACTTACCTCGGGTTGCTGCGCGACTGGCCGCCGTTCTGGAGCTCCA
>Ga0214919_10005191_pt1 | contig 18620 bp, 13 predicted proteins | sample LL1503_MetaG_FD_177994 | JGI IMG/M metagenome (GOLD analysis project Ga0214919, IMG submission 177994) | Freshwater microbial communities from Lake Lanier, Atlanta, Georgia, United States - LL-1503 | ecosystem: Environmental > Aquatic > Freshwater > Lake | place: USA: Georgia | collected...
GAATTTACTCAATAAAGGTACTGAAAAAGTTAGCGAAAAAGTTAGCGAAAAAGTAGAGGATAAAGAAGGAGATAACAAAAATAATGAACATAATGAACATAATGAAAATAATGATGATGAAGGCAAATACACTTTATATCTTAATCAAAGTAAAAAAAAATTTACGAATTCTTTAAAAGAAAAATCAAATCAAGTAAAATCTTTACAAAATTACTCTTATCAGTGGGATAAAGTGATAAATATTTATTTGCGAAAGGGAAAAACGGCATGTTTAGAAGAATTAGGAAAAATAATTAAGGAAACAAAAATACTTGATGATAAAGACATAATTGAAGATAAACAAAGGATAAATGTAGGATTAAATGGAGTGAGACAAATAGATGTTATGATTCCTTATTATGTCAGATATGTAGATTTTAATGGAAAAATACCAGAAAATGAACATGAAGCACTTGACAATATTATACAACGCATTCAAGCGATTGATGATATTTTTTTACACTTAGCACCACGTACTGAACAGGAAAATATTATTGTCTGGAGAGGGAAAAAAGACGATTATTATGATTATGATTCAAAATATAAAGACGAAGTTACTGTAGAAGGTAAATACAAAGACATGATAGAAAAAGCATACATGTCAACAACATTAGAAAAAGAAGAGGCAATGACTTTTATCAGTAAAGACTGTTGTTTATATTGCATTCATCTTGCCAAAGGTATACCTTATATTAGGATGTATTCTAGACAAACAGAACCTGAAGGAGACATATATTTTAGTTTTTATGACGAAAAAGAAATATTATTGCCTCGTAATTTAATAATAAAAAGAGGCACCGTAGAAATGAGAGGCATTAAATATTTTAATTATATACATGATAAAATAAAAACGATACATCTATATGTAGAACAAAAAAAAGAAGACAAAATTAAAACAGAGGATGTAAGTAATAATGTTAAACGAGATACAGGTGATGCATCCAATGCTTTTCTTAAAATTTTTAATCAACCTTTAAACAATAATGTAGGAGGTAACAGAACCTTTTTAAAAAAGATTGAACAAAAAAAAAATTTAAAAAAAAAATGTACTAAAAATTTTATAAAGAAAAAAATAACAAAGAGAAAAATATCAAAGAGAAAAATATCAAAGAGAAAATATAATCTATAACTTACTCCCTATAAACTTTTCCATCATATTTTCAAAATATTTTTTATCATCTAGAAACATTTGCCCTCCATTTAAACCCCATTTTCTTAAATCATTTTTATGTTTAATACACCATATAATACTGTCGCGTAGTTCATCAATATCTGGATATGATTCATAAAAATTAAATTTAGTTTCTTTGTAATATCCAGTTTTATTTATAAATTTATTTTTTTTCTTTAAGACTATACCATTGCCACCACTACCATTACTCCCACTACCACGCTTATCATCTTTATCAACAACCAATTCATTCATTGGTGGATAATCCATAGTAATGATAAATTTTTTCATATATCTGGCTTCATTAATATAGTGTCCATAACCTTCTTTATTACTAATACAAATTGCAACATTTGCTTTGGTAATAATATCAATGAAATTATTAAATGGTGCAATGGGTTTGAAATGAATAATCATATTTTTATAAGTAGCAGTATTTGTTTTATGATTAATATTAACATCTGGGTCTTTTTCAAAATCATAATGATACCATTGTTTTAATCCTGAAAAAAACCATTTAGAACAGTGTTCATAACAAGTTATTACTAATTTAATATTTGGATCTATATCTAAAAAACCTTTATTCTTTACCCAACAATTAACTAAATCAGGAGTATTTTTAAATCCTGATTTACCTGCTAAATGTATAAATAGATTAGGGTCTATTGTATTATTAATATTATCTCTATCATCTCTATTATCTCTATCAACAATTTCTTTAATTTTATCATCAATAGTAGATGTAAATTTAGTATAGATAGTTTGATAATGATATATACGTCTATCTTTCTTATTATTTTTCTGTTCATTTTTAATAAAATTGAAGAATTTATGACATATTTCTGTTTTACATAATATAAAATCTATACTTTTCAATTCATCATATCTATTGTATGTATATCCTTTACTTTGTTTCTTATTATCTTCTTTAGTATCAATAAATAATTCATTGTTTGGCATAAAAAGATTAGATTTAGATGGAAACATAGTTTTGCATTTAAATGGTAATAGTTCTAGAAATAGATTAACATTGTAATAGGGTTCTTTATTTTTTGTATTATTTATATGTAATACAGAGTTTATTAATTTGAAATCTACTGAATATCCTTGTTTGAGAAACTCATTTTTGTATATAGTAGCATCATTTACTAAACTAGGGGAATGAGAAAATATAATACGTAAGGTTTTTTGTTTTGATGAACTGTGCTTTTTAGTTAGTTTTTTAATTTTGTTTCTAGAACCATATTTAGTTTTCTCTTTAGTTTTCTTTTTAGTTTTACTAATAGTCATTTATAAAAAATTATTATTAGTAATTTTCTAAATTATACTAATATAGTAATATACTAATATAGTAATATATAAAAATCTTAAAAATAAAAAAATAAAAATAATCTAATATAATCAATTCAATCAATTTAATACAAAGTCTTTATCTTATCTATCAATGCGCTAGAATCAATATAAATATTAGTCAAATTAATAGGATTATAATCTTTATCGCTAGGATTTTTGAAATATTCATTAGCATCTTCAATCAGTATTTCCTTATAACCTATTCCAAATAATTGAGATAGATTATAATAATCCGCTTTATGATAAATAAGTTTTTTGTTTTTTTTATCATAATAACGTGAATTACTTATAGTATGACAATCTTCTTTATAACCGTATTTACCAGATAAATGCCCTTTACAGACTGGGTCACAATACCAATATTTTTTAAAACTGACTTCAATAATAGTAGCATTTTGTGGTAAAAGTATTAAATTAGTGAAAGCTGCACCATGACAAGAAATCATCACTTTTACATCTTTTAGAAATTCTGCCTGTTCTTCAAAAGTATAATTATCAAAATTGGCTATTTTGAATAGTATATTTGAGTTTTTCAGTTCTTTAGTTAATATATTCTGGATAAGTTCTTTTGTTTTATAATCATATAAAATTCTATTTTTAGTTCTGTATATAAATGCTACTTGCGTACCTTTGATATTATTTACATCTGATAATTTTTTTAATTTATTTATATTATATTTTATAATATTTACCATATTAATATAATTCTGCATTTTCGGTTGTTTAATAAATTTAAAGGATTCATTTAAAAATTTATAGTATTTAGTATTTAATATTTCTTTGACATTAAAATTTTTACTAGATGGTAAATCATGAATATATACATCTTTATATAATGATTTTAATAGTGATAATCTCCAATTATTTAGATTATTATTTACATAATTTTTTAAAACTATAATAGTATCTAGATTACCTTTCGATTCATTCCATATTGCCATTATTTCACATGCAAATATATGATAAATATTAGAATTATCATTAAAATAGGATACAATAATATTTTTTTTTTTAAAATTATCTATTGTATTTGTATTACTATTACTAATACTATCCTTACTATCAATACTATCCATAATTACTTTAATAAAATTATTTTTAAATTCTTCGTAATCTTTTTGCGATTGAATAAATGCATTTTCTCCTAATTTTTTTTTTGTCTCTAGAGACATATTTAATATTCTATTAATACTATTATATAAATCATTTTGAGAAGCTTTATAAGTTCCATATAAAAATTTATTATATTCTATATCCTTTGTAAAATATTGTGTCCATCCATAAGGTAATAATTGCTTCATTTTTTGACCATTTGTTGCATGAACTAAAACACCTGTTTCTCCATTTCTAATTAATTCATTCATAGGTGGTGCATCTAGAGTTAGAACTACTGATTTAGAACGTCGCCCCTCATCTATATATTGACCCCACCCTTCAATTAAACTGGGACACATATGAATTTCAGCAACAGATTGTAAAAACTGTATTACACTATAATCTAGACTAGACCCGCAGAAATATATATTGCATCCAGAATATATACTTTCAAAATGTGGTAGTTTAATATCTTTTTTATTAGTAATTCTTAACCATTCATTCCATTTTTTTATAACTATATCTGGCAATGGTTTTACTCTTGGTTTTAACGATTTCCAATATTTGAATAAATTAGTATTACCTCCAGATTTATTATTTGCTGTTATTATTAATGTTTCTTTAATTTTTTTATTTAACCATGTATCTATTAATGTAAGTGTTCCTTTTAAAGGACTTGAACCAACAATATGTATAAATAAATTTGGTATTTTATCTATTTTGCTAATTCCATCATTTCCATCAATATGTGCAAATTTCTTATTATTACCAAAACCTACATATTTAGCATTAGTAATTCCTATTTTACGTAAAGTTTTAATACTTTCTTGAGTTTTACATAAAGGTATTATAGAATGTATTTTTGATTTATCTAACATTCTATCTATATCCCAATCTTGAATATATTCTTGATTGACAAATATAAATGATTTATCTGCAGGAAATGTTTCTAATGGATATTCTAGCATTACATGTTCTATAAAAATTTGTATATTTACTTTTTTAAATTTTAATTTATCTTTTTTATTATTTTTTATATCATCATTATATATAACAATTTCTACTTTACTACCAATACTTTCTAAAAGGTCTTTAATACTATCTTTATCTGCTACAATACCACCAACATTATCTTTTATTATAATTCTAGAAGTAAAATTAGTTTTTGGTGTTATAGATGATTTAAACTGTATAGATTTTCTAGATTTTATAGATTTTCTATTTATTTTATATTTTTTAGTTGTTTTAGATTTATTTATTTTATTCTTTTTAGAAAAGTATTTTTTGGTTCTAGGCATATTTATTTTACTATTTATTATTTAATATTTATTATTTACTATATACTTATAAAATATAAAAATCAAAGTTATAATTTTAATAGTAAAAATTGAATATAAAAAGATAAAGTCATATATAATATATGATTTAAAAAATAAAATACAATCAAATAAAATGTCTAATGAATTAAATACATTAAATACATTAAATACATTAAATACATTAAATACATTAAATACATTAAATACATTAAATGAATTATCAAAAAAAATATTAGCATCTAAAAATAAATTAATTTTAAATGATATGTATAATGGTAAATATATTTATACATTAAATAGTTATAGAAATTCTTTAATTCAAGAATCTTTACCATATAATATCGATATAAAATTAATTGATGAATATATATTTAATTTAATGAAAACAGAATATTTGCCATCAATAGTAAAATGTATAGAACATATTGAATCAATACCATTAGTTGAACAAAAAACTCCAGAATGGTTTAAATTACGAGAAGGTATGATTTCAGCAAGTGATGCAGGCTATTTTCTAAAAAAATCTGGAGCATCTAAAGCAGTTGATTCATTAAAAATTAAAGTTGGTCTTAAAAAATATTGCAATTCTAGTGCCCCACCTCTGATGCATGGTAATACATATGAAGATGTAAGCCGAGCAATATACGAAAGCCGTAATAGTGTTAGTGTTACTGAATATGGAATCCTAAGTTCACCGACGGCATGTATTGGTGCTAGTCCAGATGGAATAGTTACTAAATGTCACAAAGATACATATGAATCACAATCAAAATTTGGTCGCCTTCTAGAAATTAAGAATCCTTATAGCAGAGAAATTGATAATACAATTAAACCAGAATATATGGTACAAATATTGCAACAACAATACACTACACAAATGCCTATTTGCGATTTTGTAGAAACTACTATAGTTGATAAATTTTGTCATACTTTTAGCTCAAAACCCTATGAAACTTTAGAAGAAATGATAGCAGATAAATTAGATAAAACTTCATTAACATGGAAAAACAGGATTAAAAATCATAATATCCCTATTGATAATTTAAATAAATTTGGTAATGAAAAAGGATTGCTTTTATGGTATAGAAAACAATTTTCAGAAACTGATACTAGACATAAATATATACTATATCCTTTGACGGCTTTATATGAAACTGAAACAATTGAAAAATGGACAGTTGATACTAATTCCGAATATTTTAAAGAGGGTTATTCATACGTTTGTACTAAATATTGGCGTCTTGATGTCTATAGTGAAAAAACAGTTGTTTATGACCAGAAAACATTTGAGGGAGAATATGTGCCTCAATTGTGTGCAGTATGGGATATAATAACTAAATGCAATGAAAAGCAATCAAAAGGTGAAGATGTTGCTAAATATATTGAAGAAATGGAGAATACTAAAGGATCGCCATTTTATAATGAAAATAAGAGAAAAAAGAAAATTGCAATTGATGATGATAATGATGAACAGTCTTTTAGTAAAAATAGTAAAATATATAATCCGAATAAAAGTATTGAGTTGGATTTCTAATGCAGCTTTTGAAAGCAGGATTTAGAAAATCCCGCGCGCAAACATAAGGGAGCTCGAGGGGCTGAAGCCCTCGTAGCTAAAGCCTCTCAGTTCTGCAAGATTTATAAATGTTATGTTTTTTATTTTATTATTTTGTATTTTTTTTTATTTTTATAACTTAAAAATTGATTTTATTATCAAATATATATTAAATATTAAATAAATTGCATAATAATAAAAAATGCAGAAGGGTAAATATAATGTTAAACCCTTATCTCAATTATTGACATCATATGTTGCAAAAAATGATAAAGTATTTAGTAAAACAGAAATTGATACTTTACCAGATTTTATTAAAGATTCTGTAAATATTGAAAGAGAAAAAGAGATTAAAAAATTAAATAAATTATTCATTGATACAGCATTTAAAGATTTAGAAGAATTTCATAATAAATTATATTATACAAAAAAATTTAATTTTATTTATAATATTGATGATAAAATTTATTTTATGTATAAATTACGTGATAATCCAGATATTGTTAAAAATATAGGTTATACTAAATATTCATTTGTTCTAGAAATTACTAGTGGTGCAACTGTATATGATGATGAATTATATAAACTTTTTATCACAGAAACTGCTACTGGTAAAATAGTGATTCATGAAACTATAGTTGGTAGATTCGACTAAGTTTTTCCAAAACTTAACTAAAAGCTAGAGAAGCTAAAAGCCTCTCAGAATTTATTTTTATTTTTTTTAATAATAATTTTTAATTTTATTTTAATTTAATTTATTTATAAAAAATTTAAAAAAATAATACACATAAAGGTGGAATATTATTATCTTTCTTAATAATAAGAAATTATAAATAATGAGTTATCAACTTTCACTTCAAGATTATTTAAAAAAGTTTAGTTCAATAAGTAACAAATTTATTGATGATTTTTTTAGTTTATATGATGAAAATACAAATAATGACGATTATATTGTAAATTTTGATACAGCTACCAAATGGTTAAAATTACGTAAAGATTCAATAAAACGTACATTAATTGAATCATATAGAAAAAATATAGATTATAAAATATCGATTAATAAATCTATAAATGCTGGAAGACCAAGCGAACATATTATGTTGACAGCAGATTGTTTTAAACGTTTATGTATGTTGACTAAATCTTCAAAAGGTGAAGAAGTTCGTTCTTATTATATTCAATTAGAAAAACATATTGATAAATACAAAGACAACATTATTAATGATTTACGTAGTCGTGTTAAGGTTTTAGAAAGAAATATGAAACCTATTGAAATATCAAAAGAAGAAGGTGTTATTTATGTTTTAAATACACACGAAGATATAGGTCTAAATGATATATATAAATTAGGTATATCTGAAGATTTTAAGTCAAGATTAGCTACACACCATTCAAGTCATGCAGATAATGTAGAAGTAAAACATATATATAAAACTAGTGATGTCAAAGGTGTAGAAAGATGTTTGAGATCAGTTTTAAGAGAAAAACAATATAGAAAAAAAAAGGAATTCTATCAAATAGATTTAGAATCACTAAAACAAATTATTGAAAATTGCGGTAATAGTTTATTATTAGTTAAAAAATCAAAACCAGTTAAAAGTGGGGGTGGTAATAAAGAAGGTAATTATTATATATATTTGGATAAATAAAATATATTTTATTGTGTAGCACATTCTACAGGTCGTCCCATTCGTGGTCCTCCATTACTATCATCATCTTCGCCATCACCATCATTATTAAAAATATCATTAATATTCATTTCAGTTCTTTTTTTATAATTTTCACCATTTCCCCCATTATTTTCATCATCATTAAAATATTGCATTCCTAATTCGGTAATTTCTTCTTTAGGAATACTTTCATATTGCAAATCCCAAATTTGTTTTTTAGGTAAAGGTAATATTTTTACTAAATACTTAGACCTATCTTTTTCCAAAGAATTAGGAAAAACAATGTCAAAAATAATTATTAGGTCACCATTATCCATTTGTCCCTGCATTCCTTCTCCTTTTACAATCATTTTTTGATTTGGTTTAATTACTTCTTCGTGAGTGATTTTGATAACACGGTCATCTAAATGCTTAAAATAGAATTCGGTTTTAGTTAATGCTTCTAATAAGGTAATAGTTTTCTTCATAATTAAATTATTACCTTCTCTCCTGAAAGCACCTTCTTCATTTTTAGAATTAATAAATACTACAAAATCACCAACATCATTACAATCTGGAACCCAATCAGATTCATTCTTAAAAGTAATACTTGTTCCTGTTTGCGAACCTGCACGAACATAGCAATCGACATGTCTCTTAATATTAATACCTTTAGCTCCTTTACATTTAACACATTCTTTACCAGATTCAACACTTTTACCTTTTCCAGAACAATTTCCACAAGATTGAACAGTTTGTTGTATCATTGGACCCATTTGCAACATTCGAACAATTTTACCTTGACCATTACACATTTTGCAAGTTTTGATACAATCTTTATTAAATGCTCCACATCCTTCACAAGAGTCACAGCATATAATTTTATTAAAATCAATAGGAATTGTTTTTCCTTTATAAACATCAGTTAATGATAGATTCAATGTAAGTTTTTTATCAGGACTTTTAGCATTTCTTTGCTGATTTCCACCATTTTGCTGCATATTACCAAACATATTAAATGGCATTCCACCCATTCCACCCATTCCACCCATTCCGCCACCATTACCACCATTACCACCAAACATATTTTGAAATATATCAAATGGGTTCATACCTTCCGGCATACCATTACCATTATTTTCACCATCAATAACACCAAATTGGTCATATCTTTTACGTTTTTCTGGATCACCTAATGTTGCAAATGCTTTACCAACTTCTTGAAATTTAGCAGTTGCTTCTGGATTATTTGGATTTCTATCTGGATGGTGTTTTAATGCAGCTTTTTTATAGGCTTTTTTAATTTCTTCATCAGATACTGATTTATTTATTTCTAAAATTGAATATAGATCTTTATTTTTTTCACTCATTGTAAATATATAAATATATTATGTAATTATTTTTAACTAAAATAATATATTAATACTTTATACTTTATTTTTTATAGAAAAATAATTAATATATGTTTAAGTTTTAATTATATATATTTTAAATTATTTATACACAAAACAATTTTTTTATATTATCAATTTCTATATCAATTATATTTTTGATAACATTTCTTAGATAATATAATTTAGTTTGTTTATTTTTATTTATATTTTTTAATAAATGTGATTCTAGAATATCAAATATATTTTCAAAATTATTAAATATTAATTCTGTATTATTAATTATATATTTACTGCATAATGAATATATATTTTCTTGTATTTTTATATCTGTATTAATATTTTTAGTATTTATATTCTTATTACATAAGGAAAAAAAAATTGTAATATCTAATATAAATGTATCTAGATACAATTTGGTTTTTTTATTAATTTCTTTTTTATTATTTATATATTTATATAATTTTTTATTTATATTTATATATTTAGTTTTTATAATTTTACCTGATTCATCATATAAATATTTATTGTTTTTATGTATTAAATTGTTTTTATCATAAATTGTATTGTGTTCATAATTTTCTTCATCACTACTATAACTAACATCACTACTATTATTAGAAATACTACAATTTAAATATTCATCATCATTATCATAAAAATAACCATTATTATTATTATTATTACAATATTTATCATGATAATTATTATTTTTTTCATTAATACTATATATAAATTTTATTAAATCTTCATTATTAAAATCATTATTATTAATACTTAATTTACTTAATAATTTTAATATTAATAAAATTCTAGTTGATGGTTTAATATTTTTAATAGTATCTAAATTTACTTTGTTAAATAAATTAAATATTTTTGGTTTAAAATATTCATTATCATTACAATTATTACTAATACCATTACCATTACTATTATTAGTATTTATTTTATCTATAAAATCAGTTATTAAGAGACATTGAATATTAAGTGATAGTTCGGTTGTAACAACAAATTCTATTATAATTTTTAAAATAAATTGTAATATTTTAATATAATTAAAATAATTTTGTTTTTCATTATAATTCATTGATATATAAGTATCATTTAAAAATAATTTATTATACATTTCATTATCGGTATAAACATCAATAGAATTAAGAATAATTGCACTTGGAATAAAAGATGTTTCTAGAAACTTTAATGTCATAAATGCTATATACGACATATTAAATACATTACTTCTTGCAAAATTTTTTAAAATATCATTAAATTTTATATTATCTTCTGAATTATCTAATCTATTATTTATATCTATTTCATTTATTAAACTAATTTTTTTGCTATAAATATATGTATTCCAATCATTTACATTCAATATATTTAGCATTTATTATATTAAATAAATTATATATTATATTAAGTATGTTTTTTAATATTTATTATTACACACATAAATAAAAAATTGATTTTTTATTAATAATATAAATAATAATAAAAAATTAAGAAAAACTTTTTGATATAGTTTATAGAAAATTATATTTAAAATGTCAGTTCTAGAATCTCAAATAATTACAAATACATTATTAAAATCTAAAATAGAATACCTAGAACAACTAATTTCATCTATTAATAAAGAAAAAATAGAAATTGATATTAAAAATGAGGAATTAAAAGATATTATTAAATTAATGCTTGAAACCCAAGAAAATATTATAAATGAATATGAAAAAAATAATGATAATATCATTACTGAAATGATACATATAGATACTAAAACAAATAGAGAAAAGAAAACATATCAAGATATAATTATGTATTTTAAAAAAAATTTCAATAAAGAACTAACTATATCAAGTTCAATTTGTTAAAATTATTATTAAATATTAAATATTAAAAAATATTAAAAAATTATTAATATTTAATTTAATATTATTTTTTTATTTTTTAAATATAATATAAATAATTTGTAAGTAATAAGTAAGTTATAAGTAAGTAATAAGTAAGTTATAAGTAAGTAATAAGTAAGTAATAAGTAAGTAATAAGTAAGTAATAAATAAAATGCCTTGTAATAATCATGGTGAAAAATGTGATGGTGAAGAATGTGCAAACAAAAATTTAGATAATGGCTTAATGACTAGAATATGGGGACCTAGTGGGTGGCTTTTTTTGCATTGTATTTCGTTTGGTTATCCTTATAAAATAGATCCAACTAATCCAGAACATTTAGAAAAACAAAATGATTATTATAGATTTTTTTATTATTTAGGAAAAGTAATGCCTTGCAAATATTGTAGAAACTCATATATGGATTTTTTTACTAAAATAAGTCCAATGAGTCAGCTAGGAACGCGAAAAGAATTTACAAAATGGTTATATGATATTCATAATATGGTAAATAAAAAATTGGGTGTTCCTGAATGTGAAATACCTACATTTGAAGAAATTGAAGAAAAATATCAGAGTTTTAGAGCATCTTGCTCACCTCTTACTAAAGAACAAAGAAATAATAATGCAGTAAAAGGATGTACTGTGCCTGCAGATGGTAAATCAAAAAGAAGTGTTATAAAAGTCGTAGAATTTGATAAAAAACCTGAAACTACAAAATCTAATATAAATTCAAATACTGATTCATTTCCTAAATCTGATGATTATTTTATAATACATAAGAATACAGTATGTATTATAATTATATTTGTAATATTAATTATTTCTTATTTTACAATAAATAATTTTTTTTCAAAATCAAAAAAATAATTATAAATTTAATGAAATTATATTATAAAAAATTGAACTTAAAACTATTAATATTATTATATTAATAAGTTAATATTTTAAATTTCTATTATTTAAAGTTCTAATATTTAAATTTCTATTATTTAAAGTTCTAATATTTAAAGTTCTAAATTAATATTTAAACTTATTTTTCTAGATTATTGTTTTATTAATATAAAATGTCTGATAATAAAAAACCTAAGGATGATGATACTAAGAAAGAATCAAATAATTATGTTAGTAAAAAATCTGATAATACTAAAATTAAACAATATAATAATGTAAATAATCAATCTGATAATCGTCAGTCTGATAACCGTCAGTCTGATAATCGTCAGTCTGATAATCGTCAGTCTGATAATCGTCAGTCTGATAATCGTCAATATAATAATCGTCAGTCTGATAATCGTCAATACAATAATAATGGTGATAATCGTAGATTTAATAATAATAATGGAGATAACCGTAGATTTAATAATAATAATAATGGAGATAACCGTAGATTTAATAATAATGGTGATAATCGCAGATTTAATAATAATAATGGCGATAATCGCAGATTTAATAATAATGATGATAATCGTAGATATAATAATAATAATAATAATAATAATAATAATAATAATAATAATAATAATAATAATAATAATAATAATAATAGCGATTATAATGACAATGGCGATAATAGTTCTAATGATAAATCATACAAACAAGAACAAAATTTTGATGAAGAAGAAGAAATTATCTCTAGTGTAAAATCAAATACTATTTCATCAGAACCAGTTCCTCTTACAGCAGAACAAATTGCAAAACGCGAAGAGTGTATTATTCCTTTTGAAACATTTGATGATTTATCAAAATATATCGATTTAAAAATTATTCGTGGTGTTATGGCATATGGGTTTGACACTCCTAGTCCTATTCAACAAAAGGCTATAAAACCATTTTTAAGTAAATTTGATTTAATTGCACAAGCTCAAAGTGGTACAGGTAAAACAGCTACATTTTGTATTGGTACATTAGGTAATATTGATTTTACTAAAAATGAAACACAGGCGATTGTTTTAGCTCATACTATGGAATTAGCTCAACAGATTGAACATGTATTTTCAAATATTGGAAAATATATTGAAGTACGTTTGGCTCTTGCTGTTAAAAGCATTCCTGTACGTGATAATATTAATATGATTCTCGGTAAAAATAGCGATGGATTACTTCCTCATGTAGTTATTGGAACACCTGGACGTTTGCTAGATATGATTACCAAAAAAATTATTAATGTTGATACAATTCGTGTATTAGTTCTTGACGAAGCTGATGAATTATTGTCTGAAGGATTTATTACTCAAATTAAACAAATTATTAGTTCTATTGGGACAGATACACAAATTGGTTTATTTTCTGCTACTATGGATACTAACTTTTTTAAAATGACTGAAAAGTTTCTACGTAATCCTATTAATATTTTAATAAATAAAGAAAATCTTACATTAGATGGTATTAAACAATATAATATTGAATGCGAAAAAAATGAATGGAAATTTGATACATTATGTGATTTATATAGTTTATTTTCAACAAGCCAAACAATTATATATTGTAATTTTCATCAAAGTGTTGAATTATTAACCAAAAAATTGCAAGAGCAAAATTTCAAAGTGTCTCTAATTCATGGTAGTATGGATATTATGGAAAGAGAAGATGCTATGCGTAAATTTAGAAGTTTGCAAACACGTGTGTTAATTTCTACAGATTTATTGGGACGTGGTATTGATGTTCAACAAGTTTCAATTGTAATTAATTATGATATTCCATTTAAGAATGAATCCTATATTCATAGAATTGGTCGCAGTGGTCGGCATGGTAGAACTGGTGTTGCAATCAATTTTGTAACTAATAATGATGTTAGACGTATTGAAGAAATTGCTAAATATTATAGTACTACTATTAATCCTCTACCTGCTGATTTGGCTAGCGTTTTTCAAAATATGAATTAAAAATAGCGTAAATATTAAATAAACTATATATTTTTACCTATTAATTTTATTTTTACTTTTTAATTTACTTTTTAATTTATTTTTTAATTTATTATTTATTTCTAATATTATTCTCATTTAATAAAATAAATTATAATATGAAAAAATCAATATAAATAAAGAATTTATATTATATAAAATATTATAAATTAAATTATAATTTTATAAAATGAATAAGTTACCATTATTCACAAAAAATGAAACAAAATCTTTTAAATTTACAAATGAACAATATTATTATTTAGAAATTGAATACAATAGATATATAATTTATAAATCTTTAATTAAACAAATTGAAAAAATATTAAATATTCTAGATACTACAGAATACAATAGTACAAATAATAATAGAAAAAAATATGAAAATAAAAATATAATAGATAGATTTATATTAGAATGTATTAATCATGGTATAACACCAGAGATAGAAACAGACAATACTGAAATAAATAATATAGAATCAAAACTAGATAATACAATAGAAAATATAATAGATTATCAATCTTCTATAAAAATTGATAATAAAATTGATAATAAAATTGATAATAAAATTGATAATAAAATTGATAATAAAGATATAAATTATGATATATTGTCGCAAAATCTTTTTTTTAATAAAAATATAGAAAATATTGATATGCTCCGTAATATGTCTTATTATAAAAAAATGATAAATGAATATAATGAAAAAAAAATAAGAATAACATCGGATAAAATAATATCTATAAATAATGCAATTATAAATTCTAATAAAAGTTTTAATAAACAATGTAAAATAGATTCAAATTATAATATAGATTTACAATCTAATAAAAAAATAATTATTTCTAGATTTTCAAATATTTATTGTTCTATTACATTACAAAATAATGAATATTTTATAATAAAATATAGAGATTATATTAAAACTATTAGTATTGAAAGATACTATAAATTAATTAAGAATTATGATAAACCATATCCGTATGATATAATTAGAATGCTTTTGCGTTATAGTATATTTGATATGTCTAGCCAACAGTGGAGTATTGGTGATAATTTATATGAAGATATTAGTGAAATATTTAATATTAGTTTTGAAATGTTTGCTAGTCCATTAAATTTTAATATGAATATGTTTTGTTCTATATTTTATGATACAGACCATATTTTTGGAAGTATAGGAAGTTTTTATAAATTAAATATAGATAACTTTTTAAACCAAAATATAAAAGGTGTTTTTTTTAATCCTCCATATTTACCTTTATTAATGAAAAAATGTACAAAACAATGCTTAAATATTTTAAATGATATGAATAAAATAAATGTAGATTTTACAATTGTATCATTTTTACCTAATTGGGATGATGCTGATTATATAAAGAATTTTATAGGATCTAAATATACAGTTGTATATAAAATTGTTAATAAAGGTAATTATATACTACATGAAAAAGATAAAGGTAAATTAATTAATGGAACTTTTGATTTATTAGTAATAATTTTAAATAGTATGAAATCATCTTGGAATAATGATAAAAAAGAGCAAACTATAAAAGATATAAATAAAATAGTTGATAATATGAAAACAGAATCTAGAGAATCTTTTACAAAGAAAAAATAAAATATAAAATTAATTTTAAATTTAAAAATTGATTTAAACATATAATATTTATATTAATTATAATAATTATTTATTGTATTTTTACACTTTTATATAAATTAAATTTATTTTAAATAAAAATGTCATCACATACATCATATAATAACAATAACAACAGTAATAACAACAGTAATAACAATAATAGTAATAATAACAGTAATAATAACAGTAATAATAACAGTAATAATAATCAAGTAACTACTAATTATAATAAAGTATCTTTTGAATTAGTTCCTACTCCAGATGAATTAGTTTCTGGATACATTAATCCATTCAATAAAGTAAATAAATTAATTACAAAAAATGCAGTTCAAAACATATTAAAAAAATATGGTATTTATCAAAATATTAATAATTTAGAATTATATCAAGATGCAATGGTACATGAAAGTTATACTATTAGTAAGATTAAAGAAGTATGTTCTAGAGACAATGTAAAAATTGTTAAAAATCCAGATGGATGTGTTCTTTTAAGAGAACGCTCTTATGAAAGATTAGAATGGTTAGGTGATGGTATTATAGAAAATATTATAGTAAGTTATTTATATAGAAGATATCCTGACCAAAAAGAAGGATTTTTATCTTCTTTAAAAATGAATCTAGTAAATAGAATTACTTTAGGTCATTTGGCAAAAATAATTGGATTACATGAATATTTAGTTATTGGTAGAACTCTAGATGATTTGCAAAATGCTAGAGAAGAAGATAAGATTCTTTGTGATATTTTTGAAGCTTTTATTGCTGCAATTTGTCTTGATTTTAATCATGATAAGCATGGTGTTTTAAGTTCTTATATTTCTGGTATCGGTTTTCAAGTAGCTGAACTATTTTTAATTAATCTTATTGAAAATGAAAATAGTCAATTAGATATTACATCATTAATTTTAGATGATGGCAATTATAAAAATAAAATCATAAAGCTAATTAAACGTATTAATAAATATAATCCCGTTTTTAAAGTAGTGAAAAGTGATATTACTAAATCTGGTGAAACAGTTATTACAGTTAATTTAATTAATCCTAATACTAAAGAAATTATTAGCGAAGGTAAAGGAAAAGATACTAAAAAGGCAGAACAAAATACAAGTAAAAATGCATTAATTAAGATGGGGTATTTTAATCATTAATTATAATAAATATATTATATATTATATATTAGATATTAGATATTAGATATTACATATATTATTCATAATATAGCTTTTCTATAAAATGATAGTAAATAATATTTGTTTCATTCATATACCTAAATCTGGTGGAACAAGTATAGAAAAAAATATTATAGAATATGAATCTAATTTTTTTATATATTATTATCTAAAAATATTAGATTATATTTTAGATATAATAAAATTATATGCTAGTTTTATATGTTCTTTTTTATTTATTAAACCTAATGATAAATATAAATATAAAAATATTTTCATTATAATTATAATAACAATAATAAGATTAATAAATAATTATATGCTAAAACTTTATCATTCTACATATTTATTGGAAATAGAAAATATAAAAGAAAAAATAAAATATCATAATCAATGTACAAGTAAATGTAAATATAAAAATATTAAATTTTTTTCTTGTGTAAGACATCCTCAATCTAGATTAGTTTCTTTATATACATTTCTAAAACCCGATATAGATTTTGATAAATTTGTATTTGGTATATTATCTCGAAATAATAGTCATAATAGTCATAAAAATAAATTGATTTATCCACCTAAAATAGCATATCAAGAACAAACGCAATTTTTAATTAATGAAAATAATGAAATATGTGTAAAATATATTAAGTTAGAAGAAATAAATGAAAAATGGGAAGATTTATGCAATTATTTAAATATATCTTTTATACCCATAAATAATAAAGAAAATAGTAGTAAAAATAGTAGTAAAAAAAATATGAATAGTGATAATTGGAAAGATTATTATAATAAATATCCAGATATAGTAAATATAGTTAAAGAATATTATAAAAACGATTTTATAAATTTTAATTATGAATTATATATTCCAACTAAGAATAGTTAATTTTTGCAAATATTAACAATTTCTTTTGTAAATTTTTTAACTTCTTGAGATGTAATATCATCTTCAGATTTTGTTGAAAAATGATTTATCTTTGATGCTATTTTATTCCATTTATTTTTGAAAATATTAAATGAACATTTTACAATTTCATTAAGCCATATATATAATACAGATTGAAAAGTAGCTGTTAATATATTATAATTTACTACAATATTTATAAAATCATTATTATTATTACATAAAGCATAAAAATTTAATGTTTTATCAGTATGATTCCATTCATATGTATAATTTGGTTTATTATGTGAAATTCCAGACACATAGCTAGTAAAATTTATATTATAGATTTTATCATTTTTCAAATCTTCTATATAGTTTTGTTTTCTATCAATAATATTACTAGTATTATTAAATTTAAAATTTTTATTATTAGATGATTCATTATTATCTGTATTTTTATTTGATTTAAAAATATTCATAATTGAAGGCTTTAAATTTCCTTTTACATTATTATTTTTTCTTATAGGTTTATTTGAAGTATTATTGTTGTTTTTGGTTGTTTTATT
>Ga0214919_10005192_pt1 | contig 18615 bp, 13 predicted proteins | sample LL1503_MetaG_FD_177994 | JGI IMG/M metagenome (GOLD analysis project Ga0214919, IMG submission 177994) | Freshwater microbial communities from Lake Lanier, Atlanta, Georgia, United States - LL-1503 | ecosystem: Environmental > Aquatic > Freshwater > Lake | place: USA: Georgia | collected...
CTAAGAGCGCTGCACAGCCTCAAGAAGGCGGAAATTTGGTTGCTACACTTGCACCTATCGTGTGTATCGTAGCAGGTTATGTTATTTGGCGTTTTGTGCTAGGTAACGCTAGTAATTTCACAACTCCTGATCCGAATGGTGGATTTTGGCCTTCGCATAAAGGACCAAAAGGAACCTTTACTAAAATGTATGAGGGTGGTATCGTCGTTCCAATTTTAATTGGTAGTTTATTAATCGTTTTAACTTTTGTTATTGAAAGGTTAATGACCATTAAAAAAGCAGCTGGAAAAGGAAACATTGCACAGTTTGTTCGTAAAGTACAATTTCATTTAGCAAATAAAGAAGTGGATAAAGCTTTAGCTGAGTGCGATAAGCAACAAGGATCTGTAGGTAATGTAATGAAATCAGGTTTGAAGAAATACAAAGAAATGATTTCAAATACTGAATTAGATACAGACCAAAAAGTATTGAATATTCAAAAAGAAATTGAAGAAGCTACTGCATTGGAATTGCCAATGTTGGAGAAGAATTTAGTTTTCTTATCTACCATCGCATCTGTTGCAACCTTATTAGGTTTGTTCGGAACGGTATTAGGTATGATTCGTTCTTTCTCTAAATTAGGTGAAGAAGGTGGTGGTGAAGCAGCACGTGAATTATCGCAAGGTATTTCTGAGGCATTGTACAATACTGCATTAGGTATCGGTACATCTGCTGTTGCAATCATTATGTATAATGTGTTCACGACAAGAATTGATGGTATCACTTATGGTATCGACGAGTCTGGTTTCACATTAACACAAAGCTTCGCAGCAAACTACAAATAGTAGAAACAACAACGTAATTTAATTTAGGTGTTAACACCTAATAATTTTTAAAAGACTATACAATGGGTAGAGCCAAATTACCTCGTAAGAGTACCAATATCGACATGACAGCCATGTGCGATGTGGCTTTCCTTTTATTGTCTTTCTTCATCTTAACGACAAAGTTTAAGCCAGCGGAAGCAATTGCAGTGACCACACCAAGTTCGGTCGCTTCAAAAATTGCACCAAGCAAGGATTTTGTTTTGATAACGATTGATAAAGATGGTAAAGTATTTCTGACGATTGATGATGAGCAAAAAAGAGAAGTTGTAGCGAATGCATTAAATACAACACGCAATTTAGGTATCAATGTTCCTGCATTTAAAAAAGCAGGTTTTATTGGAGCACCATTTAGCGGTTTAAATTCTTTTTTAGCCATTCCTGAAGAAAACAGAAAAGGAGACCAATTACCTGGTATACCATGTAAGGACAGTACCAATAATGAGTTAATCACTTGGATGCAAGTTGTGAAGGAAGCATATGCGGGCGCTAAAATGGACCTTTTATTAAAAGGGGACAATGTGTCTAAATATCCTTCATTCAAAAATGTAATTGTTGCATTTAAGAAAAACGATTTATTGAAATTCCAAATGGTAACCAATCCTGAAAATGCCCCTGTTGGATCTGAACTTTACAAAAAGTCAATGGCTGGGGATGATCAGGATAATTAAATTTAATAACTAATAAAAAGTTACTGATATGGCAGAATTAGATACCTCGGGCGGTGGCCATAAAAAAGGACCAGGAGTCAAAAAAGGAAAAAAACTATCAACGCGTGTGGATTTAACACCGATGGTGGATTTAGGATTTTTGTTGATTACTTTTTTTATATTCACTACTACAATGAGTCAGCCAACAGCATTCAAACTGTTTTTGCCTGATGATAAAGTAATTCCAGAGGACCAAAACAAAGCGAAGGAATCAGGCGTACTTACTATTATGATGGGTGCGGATAATCATATCTATTATTATGAGGGGCAACTAAAACCAGACGGTTCAAATTTTTTGTCGGCATCATATAATGGAGAAAATTCAATTCGTGAAATCATATTAAAAAAGAAGGCGGATGTAAGAAGCCGTTCTAGAGACGCTGAAAATCCAGAAAAAGATTTCGTAGTAGTTATCAAACCTAGTGCCGACTGCAATTATCAAAATGTAGTGGATATTTTGGATGAGATGGCTATTAATGTAGTTAAAAAATATGCATTAGTAGATATTTCAGAAGGTGAGGCGCAACTAGTTTCTATTTCTGATAAGAGTTCACAATCTCCTACAAGCAATTAAAAGCATTAAAAATGGATATAAATAAAATATTAACCGCCGATTTTCTAGACCTGGTTTTTGAAGGTAGAAATAAGGATTATGGTGCTTACGAACTTCGCAAAACATACAATAAACGTATCAAGACAGGAATGATTGGTATGTTGGGGCTTACTTTGCTACTTTCTGCAGGTGCAATACTTTCTAATTCTATCAAGAAAAAACAAGCTGAAGTGGTTGCTGTGGATCTTTCATTAGAAAATGTTCAGGATGAGAAAAAACCTGAACCACCACCGCCACCTCCGCCTAAGCAAGAACCGCCAAAAGTGGAAGTCACTAAATTCACACCACCTAAGATTGTAAAAGACGAGGAAGTGAAGGAAGAAGATGAAATTAAGGAAGTAGAAAAATTAGAGGATACCAAAATTGGTACATTTAACCAAGAGGGAACAAAGGATGAAGGTGTGGTTGCGCCAGTTGAAAGCACTGCTATCGTGGAAGCACCAAAGGATGACGATGAAAATAAAATTTTCACCGTAGTTCAAATACCTGCTGAATTCCCAGGCGGACAACAAGGTTGGATTCGTTATTTGGAAAGAACCTTAAATAGGGATTTGCCAGTTGAAAATGGTGCCCCTACTGGAAAATATAGTGTGGTTGTATCTTTTATCGTAGCAAAAGATGGTGCAATTTCTGAAGTAAAAGCAGAAAATGATCCAGGATATGGTACAAAAGATGAAGCCGTTCGTGTAATCCAAAGAGGTCCAAAATGGAAGCCAGCTGTACAAAATGGTCGTAATGTAATTTACCGCCATCGTCAAGCCATTGTTTTCATGGTTTCAGAAGACTAATTCAAACGAATAAAAAATATAAAATCCTTCTCGTTGTATCGAGAAGGATTTTTTTTGCCTTGTAATTAATTAAGCATAGCTGCAATTATTTGAGGGTGAAATAAACGCCAAAAAGTTACCTTTGCATATGCGCGAAAATATAAGTAATTGGAATGATACGATTGTTGCCTTGGCTACTGCGCCTGGCATTGGCGCTATTGCAGTAATAAGATTAAGTGGCGCAAGTGCCATTGACATTGTCAATAGCGTATTTCCAAAGAAAAACTTACTGTTACAAAAAACACATACCGTTCATTTTGGTAAAATTGAATTTGACAATATTGTGATTGATGAAGTAGTGGTCACATTATATCGCGCACCAAAATCATATACAGGTGAGGAGGTGGTTGAAATTTCATGTCATGGTTCTCCTTTTATTCAGGATAGTTTATTGCAATTAATGATACAGGAGGGTGCACGACTTGCAAAACCCGGTGAATTTACGCAAAGGGCTTTTTTAAATGCAAAATTAGATCTGACACAAGCAGAAGCGGTAGCTGATTTAATTGCGAGTAATACAGAAGCATCTCGTCAAGCAGCTTTATATAATTTAAAGGGCGGATTTTCAGATGATTTAAAATTAATGCGTGAAAAGCTCATTAAATTTTCTGCGTTGATTGAATTAGAACTTGATTTTTCACAGGAAGATGTTGCATTTGCAAATAAAAAAGAGTTGGAAGTTTTAGTGCAACAATTGCAATTGAAAACAAGCATTCTGTTGGAATCCTTTAAATTAGGAAATGTAATAAAGAATGGGGTACAGGTGGCCATTGTCGGCAAACCCAATGCAGGGAAATCTACTTTGTTAAACACTTTACTGAATGAGCAAAGAGCCTTAGTAAGTGAAATTCCAGGAACCACCAGGGATACTGTGGAAGAGCTATTAAATATAGATGGCGTATTGTATAAATTAATTGATACTGCTGGTATCCGGCAGCAAACGGGAGACGTAATTGAACAGATGGGTATAGATAAGAGTAAAGAAAAAATTATTCAAGCAGATATTGTAATTGCATTGTTTGATGTAAATGCCACAAGTCCGGAACAAATTCATACTTGGGAAAAGGAGATTGGCTTAGATAAAATTATATTGGTGGGGAATAAAATGGATTTGACTACATCGGATGTTGTGAACAATTTTAATAATTTTAAAAATATTATTTTCATTTCTGCAAAAGATAAAAATAATATAGCAGCATTAAAACATGCCATCACGCAAAAAGTGGTAGGGGATCAATTAAAAAAAGAAGGTACGATTGTTACCAATGCGAGACACGTTAGTTCCTTAAAAAAATTACTACTCGCATTGAATGATGTAGAAACTGGTTTAATACAAAATGTTACTGGCGATTTGCTCGCATTAGATATTCGACAAGCACTGCATTATTTAGGCACTATTACAGGTGAAATCACCAGCGAAGATCAATTGGATTTTATTTTTTCCAAATTCTGTATCGGCAAATAGTAAGTTGTCGAATCCCCAATTGTTATAATTTATAGACAAACAAAATTTATTGTAGGAATGACTTATGTCATCTAAATGGTTGATGTAACTCATATTTTACTTTCATTTTAGCAAATAGTTTTGTGTTCAAATTAAGGCCAGTCATGGTCATTATTTAATCAAAATATTAGCTATGAAATTACATAAATCACTTTTTCTTGTATTGCTGTCTATACTCACACTAATCCCATTTATTAGCCATAGTCAATTAAAAGTTGCTTCATCCAACGGTTCAATAAAGATTGACGGCACCTCAACCATGCATGATTGGACCATGAATTCAGAGCAAGGTAAAGCGGAAGCCATTATGACCCTAACAAATGAAAAATTAGTTGGAGTAGCTTCTTTATCGTTTTCAGCTGGTGCTGAAACATTGAAAAGTACCAAAGGGGTATTGATGGATAAAATAGCATATAAATCATTAAAAGTTACCAGTTTTCCAACAATAAGTTTTGTACTCACTTCGGCTACGGTAACGCCAGTGGATGCCACTACCTATCAGTTTAAAGGAATGGGGCAAATGATGGTTTCGGGTAAAAAAAGAACAACAGATCTAATAGCTACAATTAAATATAACCCTTCAGAAAAAAGTTTTACAAGTTATGGGGTTAAATCTATTAAAATGTCAGACTATGATATCGAAGCACCTTCTTTTGCATTTGGAACAATAAAAACAGGCGATGAAATTCAAATACATTTTTCAATAAAATTAAAATAGGACACAATTATTTCATAATTTAAAATAAGAACATATGAGAACAATTATTAAACAAACAGCAAGGTATTTATTATTGGCAGCGATTATGTTACCATTAATTTCAAATGCGCAAACCAAAACCGAAGATGAAACTTTTGGTTATGGTAACCCAACCTTTTGGCGACCATATAGTCAAAACGGAATTGGTGTATTTGAAACTACAAAAGCGGACACCTCCGTTAAATACACTGGTAAAAAAATTCGTTTTGGTGCAGGATTTACACAACAATATCAAAGTATCCAACATGAAAATACTTTATCAACAATCAAAACTGCGAATACAGGTAGGTTATTTAAATTGCAACCTGGTTTGATGACAGCACAAGCAAACTTGTTTATTGATGCACAATTAGCTGATGGTATTACTTTGAATGTGACTAATTACATGTCAGCGCGTCACCACAATGAGTTTTGGGTTAAAGGGGGCTACTTACAAATAGACAAATTGCCATTCAAGGGCGAGTTTTGGGATAATTTAATGAAATATGCAACTATCAAAGTAGGGCATTTTGAAGTGAACTATGGTGATGCACACTTCCGTCGTCCTGATGGTGGAAATACAATACAATCTCCATTTATGGAGGGTAATATTATGGATGCTTTTGCTACAGAAATTGGCGGTGAAATTTACTTACAAAATAATGGTTTGTTTGGAATGTTAGGTGTTACGAATGGTATGATAAAAGGACATGTAGATTCTACTTATGCAACAACTCAAGATGCTAATGTAAATAGAAATCCTTCTTTAATTTTAAAAGGGGGTATTGATAAACAAATTAATGATGACGTGCGTTTGCGTTTTTCAGCTAGTATGTATACCAATAGTAGTAATGCGGGAAGTGGATTAACATTGTATAGTGGTGATCGTACTGGTTCAAATTACCAAAATGTGATGGAAGTTGGACAAGACGCTGCAGGCGTTGCCAAAGCATATACTGCTATGATGAGCTCTGGAAGATACAATCCAGGGTTTAGCAAAAAAATTACTGCAGTTATGTTTAACGGATTTGCTAAAGTGCGTGGTTTTGAAACATTTTTAACATATGAAACTGCAAAAGGTCGTAGTAAAACTGAGACAGCAGAAAGAACTGCTAACCAATTTGCATTAGAAGGTTTGTATCGTTTTGGTGCCAATGAAAAATTTTATATTGGAGCAAAATACAATACAGTTAGTAATAAGCCAAGTGCAGCATATACAAATGATATAACAATTAACCGAACAGTGATTGGTGGTGGTTATTTCATAACAAAGAATGTTTTGATGAAAGCGGAATATGTAAATCAAGAGTACAAAGATTTCTTATCTACAGATTATCGTGCAGGGGGTAAGTTCAAAGGCTTCGTTATTGAAGCAGTAGTTGGATTTTAATTCCTAGATCAAAAAGAGCTCCTACATATTTCTGTAGGAGCTCTTTTATTTCAAAACATTTAAATTAACATTTTAAATTTTGATGATGATTATACTTTCATTATTCAATATATGGTTGACAACCATTAGTACTTCTTTTTTTTTATTTAACAATGAACCAATAGCAATTAATAATAGCTCGGTTATAAAATGGAATATAGAAAAAACAAGTACTTTAAAAATTTTAGGAAGTTCCAATGTGCATGATTTTAAATGCGATGTTATTGGGTATGCCGCCTCTGATACCATTATCTTTAATGAGTTTATCAATAATGCTAAGCATATACCATTAAAGGGTGCAATTAAAATCGATATCAATACTATTGACTGTCATAATTTCATTATTACCCGAAATTTTAGAAACACTTTGAAATCAAACGAATTTCCATTTTTAGTTGTCAAATTTTTATCACTTGATCATTTACCCAATTTTGCTTCAAATAAGGATCACATACAAGGTGTCGTAGAAATTGAACTGGGCGGGGTTGCAAAAAAATTTGAAATATTATATAAGATTCAAAAAAATGGAAAGTTTCTCATTCTTAATGGGCAACGAAATTTTATCTTTTCTGATTTTGAACTGCAAGCCCCCACTATATTGGGTGGACTGGTGAGAATTTATAATAAATTCAATGTTGAATTTAATTTGAACTTAATTCAAAATATTTAATTCAATGAAACACACCGCCTACTCTTTCATCATATGAAATCATCTGGTAATCAATTAAACAAAATATAAAAATCGAACATCCTTAAATCATAAAATTTAAAATTATATAACTAATGATAGTTAGTATATACAGGTAAGTATTTAAAATTCCAAAATGTCAAATTAGTGTTAATTCATTATTTAACAATATAACATATAAAAAATATAAAATATTATAATTCACATTTATATGTATTATATAATAATAAATATGATTAAATGTGTATGTTTTACACCTATTTTTAATAAATTACATATGTGTAAAATATACACATTACCACGATTGCTGAAATTGATTGCTTGATAAATGAAAAAACTAATTGCTTTGTTTTGTTTAACAACAGTAATGAATGCCAATGGGCAGCTATTAAAAACCGATCCAAATTTTATTTTGGAGTCGAGCAACAATGTTTTGATTACTGCTGATGCGAATAAGGGAAATAAAAATTTACAAAATTTTACGGGCGATGTTTATGTTCATATTGGCGTCATTACCAACTTAAGTGCCAATAGTAGCGCTTGGAAATATGTACCCAGTTTTTCAGTGTGGGGTGGAACGGATGCTAGAATTAAATGTACTTCGATTGGAAATAATAAATGGACTTATACGATACCAGGAAACTTAAGAGCATTTTTTGGTATCACGGATGCTTCAGAAAAAATATTAAAAATTGCCATTTTATTTAGAACAGCAGCTGGTGTTAAACTAGCCAATGAAGATAATTCAGATATGTTTTTATCAGTGGTGGATAATCAATTTCAAGTTAAAATTGATACGCCATTTCTGCAACCACTTTACCAGCCTCAATTTGAAGCAATAAAAAAAGCCATAGGGGATACGATATTTATCAATGCTAAGGCGAGTGCTGACGCAAATTTATCCATTTATTTCAATGACACATTGTTAAAGTCAATGACCAATACAAGTTCCTTATCGGCTTTTAAAATTATTAATCGATTAGGTACACAAAAAGTGTTGGTGGTAGGTGATAATGGTTCAACAACTTCAAAAGATTCTTTGGGTTTTTTAGTAGCGGGTGCAATTTCAATTAAGGATTTGCCTTCAGGTGTTAGTGATGGTATTAATTATCATGCGGGTGATACATCTGTCACCTTGGTTTTATATGCGCCTAAAAAAACGAGTGTTACGGTGATGGGTGATTTTAATAATTGGACACCCACTTTATCAGATGTCATGAACATGACAAAAGATAGTGCGCGCTTCTGGATAAAAATAAATGGTTTAAAAGCCGGACAAGAATATGCTTATCAATATTTGATTGATGATAATTTAAGAGTGGCTGATTATAACACTGAAAAAATATTAGACCCGAATAATGATGCGAGCATTCCTGCAGCTACGTACCCTAATTTAAAAGCCTATCCAACGGGCAAAACAACAGGTATTGTAGGCGTCTTTCAAACTGCCAAGCCCAAATACCAATGGAAGGATGCGGGATTTGTTCGACCTAATAAAAAGAATTTAATTATATATGAGTTGCTACTGCGCGACTTTGTTCAAAAGCAAAATTTCCAAACATTAAAGGATAGCTTAAACTATTTAAAAAAATTAGGTGTTAATGCTATTGAGCTCATGCCTTTTTCAGAATTTGAGGGTAATGATAGTTGGGGTTATAATTCAAGTTTCTTTTTTGCGCCTGATAAATTTTATGGTACTGAATTGGCAATTAAAGAATTTATTGATTCAGCTCATGCCAAAGGGATTGCGGTGATCATGGATATGGTTTTAAATCATGTGTTTGGATCTTCTCCTTTAGCTCAAATGTATTGGGATAGTAAGGCAAGTGCTCCTGCTGCAAACAATCCTTGGTTAAATACAGCCGCAAAACATCCATTTAATGTAGGTAATGATTTTAATCATGAATCCCCTGCAACCAAGCAACTAGTTTCGAATGTGGTTAAACATTGGCTAACACAATATCATATTGATGGATTTAGATGGGATTTGTCCAAAGGCTTTACGCAAAAGAATAATCCAACAGATGTAAATGCTTGGGGTGCGTATGATGCATCTCGTATTACCATTTGGAAAAATATTTATGATACGATGCAAAAGGCGTCGAATAATAGTTATTGCATTTTAGAGCATTTTGCAGACAACACCGAGGAAAAGGAATTGGCGGATTATGGTATGTTATTGTGGGGCAATGCAAATTATAATTTTAATCAAGCGACCATGGGTTTTACTACGGATGCATCATTTAATAATGCATTTGCAAATGGTCGTGGTTGGAATCAACAACATTTGGTCACCTATATGGAAAGCCATGATGAAGAAAGATTAATGTATAAGAATACCATGTATGGAAATACAAGCGGCGCTTATTCGACGCGTGATTTGGCTACTGGTTTAAAGCGTAATGAAATGGCGGCTGCGTTTTGGGCTTTAACGCCTGGACCAAAAACCATGTGGCAATTTGGGGAATTGGGGTATGATTATTCTATTAATACTTGTACCGATTTGTCAGTGAATAATAATTGTCGTTTATCAATGAAACCAATTAAGTGGGATTATTTAGCGAACACCAATCGAAAAGGCTTGTATAATGCCTATGCACAATTTTTAAAATTGAGAAATAACCCATCCTATACGAACGACTTCATTTCAAATAAATATACAGTTACCTCCACTGGTGTTGTAAAATCAATGCAATTAAATGGGGACTCTATAAAATTAGTGGTATTGGGTAATTTTGATGTTAATCCTGCTACAGCGAATGTGCCTTTCCCATCTGATGGCATTTGGTACAGTATGTATACCAATAAGTACCAATCTGTGGTGGGCGGTTCTGCTTCTATTACTTTGCAACCTGGAGAGTATTATGTGTATGCAAATAAAAATATTTCTACGGTGACCATCACCGATGTATTGAATCCTGATATGCCTGAATTAAAAATTCCAGTGACCATTACCCCTAATCCTTTAAGAACAAGTGCCACCATCAATTATCAGTTAACGGAAAGCGGTCAATTAAGCATACATGCTTATGATATGAATGGAAATGATTGCGGTGTGTTGTATACTGGATACAAGCAAAAGGGGAGTCAACAATTTATTATTAATAAAAATGCACGCATGCAAATGCCGGGCATGTATTTCATATCCATCACTTTAAACCAAAAACAAAAAATCAATAAACTTTTAATTACAAATTAACAATTCTTAAACTTGAAATCGTAAATCTATGAACATGAAAAAAACACTTGTTGCTTTGTTGCTAGCAGTTATCTGCTTGCCAGCATTTGCGCAAGATCGTACGGTTACTGGTAAGGTAACCGACGCCAAAGATGGATCTCCTTTGGTTGCAGCCTCTGTCGTTGTAAAAGGAACTAATAAAGGAGTGAGTACATCTTCGGATGGTACTTTTTCTTTGAAAGTTGCTGCTACAGAAAATACAGTGGTAGTTTCATTTTTGAACTATGCATCTAAGGAAGTATCTATCGCAGGTCAAACTAACATCAATGTTGCTTTGACACAAAATTCCGATCAATTAGGCGATGTTGTCGTAATTGGTTATGGTTCCGTTCGCAAAAAGGACTTAACAGGAAGCGTAGCTAACGTTTCTGCTAAGGACTTTGTGAAAGGACAATTAACGAGTCCTGAACAATTAATTGCTGGTAAAGTAGCGGGTGTGCAAATAACTTCAAATGGTGGTGCGCCTGGTTCAGGAAGTACTATCAGAATTAGAGGTGGTGCTTCGCTTAATGCAAGTAATGATCCTTTAATCGTTATTGATAATGTTCCTTTAAGTAATAATGGTATTGCAGGTATTGCAAATCCACTTTCTTTAATCAATCCAAATGACATTGAGTCGTTTACTATTTTAAAGGATGCATCTGCAGCAGCGATCTACGGATCTCGTGCTTCTAATGGTGTAATTATCATTACCACTAAAAAAGGGGCACAAGGAAAAACGAAGTATAATTTTAGTTCTCAAACTTCAGTTGGACAAGTGGCTAATTATGTGGATGTATTAAGTGCTGACGAGTATACTACATACGTAAACGCGAATGGTACTGCAGCACAAAAGAAATTATTAGGAACTGATAAAACTGATTGGCAAAAACAAATTTATCAAAGTGCAGTAACTTTTGAAAATAACTTTAGCGCTTCTGGTGCTACTAAGTTGATGCCTTATCGTTTTTCAGTCGCTTCATTGTCTCAAGAAGGGGTGTTGAAAACTGGTAAGCTAGATAGAACCACTGTTGGTTTAAATTTAAGCCCACGTTTGTTCAAGAATGCATTAAAAATAGATTTAAATGCAAAAACTTCTTTTAGTAAAAGTCGTTTCGCAGATCAAGGAGCTATTGGAAATGCAGTTAGCTTTGATCCAACCAAGCCGGTATATTCATCAAATGCAAGTGCTTTTGGTGGCTTTTATGAGTGGTTGGATGCAGGTTCAACTACTGGCTTAGCAGGCTTAGCGGCAAAAAATCCTGTAGGATTATTAATGCAAAAGCAGGATTTAAGTAATGTGAACAGAACCATTGCAAATGCGGACATTGATTATACTTTACCCTTCTTTAAGGACCTAAGATTACATACGAATGTGGGTATTGATATTTCCAATGGTTCAGGTACTATTTTTATACCTGGTACTGCTGCGGCTACATATAAACGTTTTAATGGCAAGGGTGGTGTTAACAATCAATACAAACAAGAAAATTCTAACTTATTGACCGAGTCTTACTTGAACTACTCTAAATATGTTGCAAATATCGAAAGTAAATTTGATGTGATTGCTGGTTATGCGTATCAAGAATTTAAATCAAAGAATTTCAATTTCAATGATTTAACAGAAGATGGTACTGTAGTCACTGCACCTAATTTCCCTTATGATATTCCTGAAAACAGATTAGTGTCATTTTATGGTAGATTTAACTATGCATTAAAAGGTAAGTATTCATTAACAGCATCTATTCGTCAGGATGGATCATCAAGATTTAATGCGGACAATCGCTTTGCAACCTTCCCTTCCTTTGCGGCTGCTTGGAACTTAGCGGAAGAGAATATGTTTAAGCAATCAAAAGTAATTTCTGCATTGAAATTAAGATTTGGTTATGGTGAAACAGGGCAACAAGATGGTATTGGTAACTATGACTACTTATCCTATTATGCATTAAGTGGACAACAAGGAAAATACCAATTTGGAAATACTTTTTACAATATGTATGCGCCAGGTGGTTATTATGGTGGAAGGAAGTGGGAGCAAACAGCAACTACGAACTTAGCCTTAGATTTTGGCTTTTTTAACAATAAGTTGACTGGTAGTTTAGATGTTTACAAAAAAGTAACTTCTGATTTATTGAACTTGGTAGGACAACCAGCAGGTGCGAACTTCTCTAACCAAGTAATTGCGAATGTGGGTGATATGGAAAATAAGGGTGTGGAATTAGGATTGAATTTGCAAGCAGTAAACAAAGCTAATTTCAATTGGGAATTAGGTTTTAACATTACTTACAATGAAAATAAAATTACCAACTTAACTATTTCTCCAGATCCTAATTATCCTGGTAACAAATATGGTGGTATTTCTGGTGGTGTGGGAAACACAATCATGATTAATTCAGTAGGATACAACAGAGGATCTTTTTATGTTTTCCAACAAGTATATGATGCTGCTGGAAAACCAATTGAAGGATTGTTTGTTGATCGTAACAAGGATGGGGTTATTAATGATAAAGACCAATACCAATACCAAAGTGTGGATCCTAAAATTTTCTTAGGATTTACATCAAATATGACATACAAAAAATGGAATGCTGGTGTTGTGGTAAGAGCGAATGTGGGTAATTACATGTATAATAACGTGTATAGCACTTTAGGTACTTTCAGAGCCATCTCAAGTTTAGCTACTCATAATGGTAATGCTTCAAGAAATATTTTAGAAACAGGCTTTACACAAAATGGGGTGAATCAATTAATGAGTGATTATTATATTCAAAATGCTTCCTTCCTAAGAGTAGACAATATTAACATTGGCTACAATGCAGGTAAAGTATTTAAGGATAAAGCAAATTTAAGATTTAACGCAAGTATTCAAAATGCATTCATCATTACTAAATACAAAGGATTAGATCCTGAAATTGGTGGTGGTATCGATAATAATTTTTATCCTAGACCTCGTGTATTTGCATTAGGCTTAAATTTTGATTTTTAATCAATACAAAACAAACAACTATGAAAAATAATTTATATAAAGTTGGGTTAACGTTGAGTTTTGTTGCAATCCTATTTGGAGCTTGCGTAAAAAAACTTGATGTATTACCTACAAATGACATCACTGCCGATGTGGTATATAGCTCGGTAGATGGTTATAAAAAGGCTTTCGCTAAAGTGTATGGTGCCTTTGCATTGGGTGGAAATAATGGCGCAAACGGTGGCGGTGATATTCAAGGTATCGATGGTGGATTTTCGGATTTTTTCCGTCTTTACTGGAATGCACAAGAATTACCTACAGACGAAGCTGTGGTATCATGGGGTGATGCAGGATTACCTGATTTTCACAAAATGAACTGGTCTGCAAATAACCAATTCATTAAAGCATTGTACTACCGTTCATTTTATCAAATTACGGTAGCGAATGATTTTATCAGACAAGCAAGTGATGCGAATCTTGCAAAAAGAGGGATCACTGGAACAGATGTTGATAATATCAAAAGATTCAAAGCAGAAGCAAGATTTTTAAGAGCATATCAATATTCCGTATTAATGGATTTGTTTGGAAGCCCTGCTTTCATTACGGATTCAATTGCCATGGGTAGTGAATTACCTAAGCAAATTTCAAGAGCAGATCTTTTCGCTTATGTTGAAAAAGAATTGAAGGAAATTGAACCTTTACTTGCTGCGCCAAAAGCAAATGAGTATGGAAGAGCGGATCAAGCTGCTGCTTGGGCATTACTTGCACGTAATTATTTAAATGCAAAAGTGTATACAGGTGCTGATAAAAATACCGATGCCATCACTTACGCAAGTAAGGTAATCGCAGTTACTGGTTATAGCTTATTGCCTGATTACACTAAAATAATGAGAGCAGATAATCACTTAAATAACCCTGAGTTTATTTTAACTATCAACTATGATGGTAAATTCACCACCAACTGGGGCGGTACAACCTTCTTAACACACGCTGCGGTGGGTGGTAATATGAAGGCTTCTGATTTTGGTATTGATGGCGGTTGGGGTGGTATTAGAACCACAAAAGGTTTAGTGAACACTTTTACATATGACTTAAACCTACCTGCGGTAACTTCTACATTGGGCACTGCTAGTAAATATGGCTTAGTAGGTTCAGCGGTAAACAACTGGGGTGCTACACCAGATGTTCCTTTTTATCCTACTGCAACTGCTGGCGTTTTTGTTGCGTATGTTAAATTTTTAAGTGGGGAATGGAAAATTAGAGTAAACAGTGATTGGTCTGAAAACTACGGTGATAATGGTGCTAATTTATCCTTGGAAGCAAACGGTGATAACATTAAAACAGATGGTGGTTATTATAAAGTAGTGTTAACTGTAAAACCAGGTGCATTATCATACACTGTTTCAAATCCTGACCAACGTGCGCAGTTCTTTACTGGTAACAATGGTGTTGAAATAAATGACATTGGTGACTTTAAAGATGGCTATGGCATCACTAAATTTAAAAACATTAAAAGCGATGGTTCCAATGGATCAGATGCAACGCAGGTTGACATTGATATGCCTTTGTTCCGTTTGGCTGAAATGTATTTAATTTATGCAGAAGCTGTTAAGCGTGGCGGCGGCGGAGGATCAGATGCGACTGCTATTTCTTATATCAATAAATTGCGTGAGCGTGCTATTGGTAACAAGAGCGGTAACATTACCTCTTACACACTTGATCAAATTTTGGATGAAAGAGCACGTGAGTTGTATTGGGAAGGTTTCAGAAGAACAGATTTAATCCGTTTTGATGATAAATTCACAACAAGCACTTATGTTTGGCCTTGGAAAGGAGATGTGAAAGCTGGTAAAGGTGTTGAATCTTGGAGAAAGATTTACCCAATACCAACGGACGATCTTACTGCAAATCCAAATTTAAAGCAGAATCCTAATTATTAATTTTGATTTATTACTTTAAAATGAAAAACATGAAAACAATAATAAATAAAATCCTTCTAGTAGTCACCTTTGGTGTATTACTTATCGCTTGTAAAAAAGAAGGTGAAATGGTTACTTTGGGTTCAACTGCTGTACCAGGGGTATTAACTACTTCTGTGAGTTCAGTGGTGCTTTCAAAACCCAACTTAACAGTGGAAGCGGTGAAGGCTAGCTTTACGCCAGCCGATTTTGGATTTAGTGCTGCAGCTACTAATACTTTACAAATTGCTAAAGCAGGTACAAGTTTTGCAGGGGCTAAGGAAATTATCCTTGAAGCGGGTGTTACTTCTAAATCTTTAACTCATTTAGATTTAAATGATATTTTACTTGCGATGAACTTAGTGCCTGAAGTGGCTGCGAATGTTGATTTCAGAGTAAAATCAACCATTTCATCAAGTGTTGCCGCTGTTTATACCAATGTAAAAACAGTGAGCGTTACACCTTTTGCATTGAAAGGTACTTTGTATATGCCAGGAGCTTATCAAGGATGGGATCCAACCACAGCGGATAGTTTAGTATCTGCTACTGGTGATGGCGTTTACAAAGGCGTTATCTTATTTACTGCTTCTGCGCAAGAATTCAAATTGTTAAAGAAAAAGTCATGGGGTGCGCCTGAATATGGTGCTGGATCTAGTGCAGGAAGTATTGCTGTAGCTGGTGGAAATTTAGTAGGACCTACTGCATTTACAACAGATGGCGTTACTTATGCTACTGAGAGCTTTTTAGTCACTGCTGATTTGAACACCAATAAAATTACTTATGAATTACAAACATGGGGATTGATTGGATCTGCTACTTCAGGTGGATGGGGATCAGATGTAAACATGAAGTGTAATAATAGTAATGGTAAATGGTCATTGACTACTACGTTGGCTGCAGGTGAGGTTAAGTTTAGAAAAAATCACAACTGGGGCGTTAACTTAGGTGGCTCAGGTGGTGTATTGAGTGATGGTGGTGCCAACATTGCTGTTGCTGCTGCTGGATCATATACATTTGTTTTAGACCCTGTTGCTAAAACCTATACAATGGTTAAGAACTAGTTCAAGTTTTTGTATAAAATTAAAAGCCTTCCTTCGCAAATGCGAAGGAAGGCTTTTTTCATTGGTAGTATTTGATGCTGTGATTAATTCAAAAATGCATCCATTGCAATTGTTGGTTTTCCATCATTTGAAAATGCGCCCATATTATAGCCCTGCCAATTATTATGACATTGTGGTTCCCAATAAAAAACACCGAGCCCCATGTTATTGGCTAGTGATTTATTTTTTTTAATGATGTCCATTAAAAAGTTTTTGCATTCGGTTGCTTTTGAAACATCCATACCTACTTCGCTAATCATGATGGGCTTACCATAGCGGGTAACCATATCTAACATATTATTATAGCATTGGTCAGTGGTGTTTTGCCAATTATTAGGATCAGGATACAATGACATTGCGATGACATCATAATCTACTTTATTTGTTTTTAAGCCATCAAACATCCATCGAAACATGCCATTGTCATAGCCATTGGAAATATGTACAATAATTTTTGTATTTGGACTTGTTTCTCTCACTGCTTTTGCGCCTGCATTTAATAAAGCAGCAAAATTTCCCATACTTTTTGAAGCGCGACCATCCTCCCAAAGCATACCATCATTGGTTTCATTTCCAATTTGAATCCAGGTTGGGGTAATGCCATTATTTTTTAATTGGGTAACGACCTCCTTGGTGTAAGTATATAAGGTAGTAGTAAGTGCATCAAAATTCAATGTTTTCCATGCAGCAGGTTTGTTTTGTTTGCCTGGATCAGCCCACCAATCACTATAATGAAAATCGATCATAATTTTCATACCCAAGTTTTGTGCTCTTTTGGCTTGTGCAATTACATCACTAGTGCCACAATATATGGTGCTAGGGTTAACCCATACGCGTAAGCGAATGGAATTGATTCCTTTACTTTTTAATAATTCAATACAATCCATTTGTTTGCCAGCAGCGTCATAAAATTTTTTGCCCTCATTTTCCATTTGGCTTAGCCAACCGATATCGGCGCCCTTTGCGTAAAAACTAGTATCACTTACAATAGGGGTATTGGTGGTATTGGTATTACTCGCTTTAGCGCAAGCACAAAGTAAGAATGCCCAAGTTAAAATTGCGAAGTGAATATATTTCGGCATGCTTATTTTATTTTAAATATACCACAATATTTTAAAATTTATCGTCCAATACCTCTTTGGTGTAGTAACTTTGTTTCCTTAACAGTAATTATTCATACATGTCTTTTTTAATTAGTTATAACAGAAAGGAAGTATTACAAGCGCTTCGATATCATTTTATAAAGCAATCAGAAATTAAAGGCTTAATGATTGCGGTAAATATTTATGCGATCGTAACTGCAGTATTATTATTTCAAAAAAAGATACGACCAGAGCTTTTCTTGTTTGGTTCGGTTTTGTGGTTAATTTTAATGTTACTTTTTTGGTACCTGCTTCCAATTATTTTTTATAAGAAAACAAAATTATTTAAATCCAATTGGGAATTTAGCTATAACCAACATGGGGCCAATTTGGTTTCAGAAAATGCGGAGGCACAATGGCAATGGTCCGAGCTCACCTACTATTTTGAAAGCCCTTATTTCTTCCATCTCTATTTTGGCCCGAAGTCCTTTTTTTTAGTAAGTAAGGAAACCATCCCCATGGAGCAGCAACATGAGATCAGGGGTATTTTAAAGCAAAAACAAAAAGACAATAAATCCTAATTTGGGCAGATATAATCCACGAAGCTTTTCCTAGCCACTCACCCTTCTTTGTTCTTGTGAATAACTAAGTATTATCTAGCAAAATTTAGGTCCGCAATAGGTCAGATTACCTTGATTTTGCCTGCTTTTATATCAAAAACAGCCAAATGAACCCTTTATTTCAAATAAGGGTTAAATTGTGTAAACAAAAAGGCAAATAAAATACTTCGTTTTTAACAAAAAGTATATTTTTGCGCCGTAAACAAAACTTTTTACAATGTCAGACATCGCTACTAGAGTTAAAAAAATTATCGTTGACAAATTAGGTGTGGATGAAGCAGAAGTTACAAACGAGGCTTCCTT
>Ga0214919_10005193_pt1 | contig 18607 bp, 16 predicted proteins | sample LL1503_MetaG_FD_177994 | JGI IMG/M metagenome (GOLD analysis project Ga0214919, IMG submission 177994) | Freshwater microbial communities from Lake Lanier, Atlanta, Georgia, United States - LL-1503 | ecosystem: Environmental > Aquatic > Freshwater > Lake | place: USA: Georgia | collected...
ATTGGTATTTCCAATCTTGGAAGGGCGACAATGCCAAGTCAGGCGGAGTTGCCACCAATATTGGCGTTCATTTCTATGACATGTTGCACTTTGTGTTTGGAAATGTCGTTGAAAACAAAGTTCATCATCGCAGTCCAACCAAGGCGGCTGGCTATCTGGAATATGACCGTGCGCGCGTTCGTTGGTTCCTTTCCGTAGATTGCAACGACTTACCTACAGAAACTCGAGCCAAGAATCAACGCACATACCGATCCATCCGCATGGGTGATGAAGAAATTGAATTCTCAGATGGATTCTCTGACTTACATACGCGTATTTATGAAGACATGCTTGCGGGAGGAGGGTTCGGACTTGAAGAAAACCGTGTGGCCATTGAAACCGTTGGCGAGATTCGTGAAGCAGCACCACTAGGTTTGCAAGGCGATTACCACCCATTTCTTAGAGAGACAGTGCGCGCATGAATTACACCAAACACGAAACAGCAATCGTTGATGCGGGTGCAAACATTGGTGCTGGGACGCGCATTTGGCACTGGGTGCATGTCAGCGGCGGCGCGAAGATTGGAGAGAGGTGTTCGCTGGGGCAGAATGTTTATGTCGGCAATCGCGTTGTAATTGGCAACAATGTAAAGATTCAGAATAATGTCAGTGTGTATGACAATGTGACTTTGGAAGATGATGTGTTCTGCGGACCAAGCATGGTGTTTACCAATGTTTATAACCCACGCAGTGCCGTGACTCGCAAGGATGAATACCGCGATACTTTAGTCAAGCGAGGCGTGACACTTGGGGCTAACTGCACCATTGTGTGTGGCATCATCATTGGAGAATTCGCCTTCATTGGCGCAGGCGCAGTGGTGAACAAGGATGTCAAGCCATATGCGTTGATGGTTGGTGTGCCTGCCAAACAAATTGGCTGGATGAGCGAGTTTGGCGAGCAGTTGAAGTTGCCGCTGAGTGGGAGTGGTGAGGCGAAGTGCGTCCATACCTCAGCGGTGTACACTTTGTCGAACTCGATGATGGACAAGAGGAAGTAGGAATTTGAAACTGGCGCTTCGTACTAGGCTGATGAACTACTCACCTTCGATCATAAAAAAGGAAAGCTCTATCGCTTCCGTGTATGAATACAAACGCCGTTGCTATCACATCCAAACAAGCGTTGGCGAGGGCGCGGACAAGTTGCGCTATACAAGTAAACGAATCAAGCTGAATCGCTTTGGTGCTGCAGCTCAACTACAAATTGCAAAAGCCCTTGCGGAGGAAGCTGCAACTTGAAAATTCTCACCATTGTTGGAGCGCGTCCTCAATTCATTAAGGCAGCCGCTGTATCGCGAGCTATTCGCAATCATGACGGGCAACAAATCAACGAAGTGCTGGTTCACACCGGCCAACACTATGACGACAATATGTCAAAAGTTTTTTTTGACGAGTTGGATATCCCCCACCCAAAATACAATCTTGAAATTTCAGGCGGGCAGCATGGCGCGATGACGGGGCGCATGATGGAAGCCGTAGAAATTGTCTTGCTCAAAGAAAAGCCAGACTGGCTGCTCATTTATGGCGACACCAATTCAACTCTAGCCGGAGCATTAGCGGCCGCAAAGCTTCATATCCCCATTGCGCATGTCGAAGCGGGTCTTCGATCTTTCAATATGCGCATGCCCGAGGAGGTCAACCGCATTCTTGCGGACCGCATCTCGTCACTGCTGTTTTGTCCCACAGAAACCGCGGTCAAAAACCTGAATGCCGAAGGAGTCCGTCGAGGCGTGCACAACGTTGGTGATGTCATGTACGACGTTGCTTTGTTCTACCGTGACCGGGCTCGCGAACAAAGTAAAGTCTTGCACACTTTAAATTTGATCTCTGGTGAATTTGCGCTTGCTACCTGTCATCGCGCCGAAAATACTGATCATCCCGCGCGGCTGAGTGCGATACTTTCAGCTCTAGCCGAAATCGCATCACAGTTGCCCGTTGTTCTGCCGCTCCATCCTCGAACCAAAAAGCTCATAAGTGAATTTAGGTTGACCCAATTGCTCGCCAAAATAACCATAACCGATCCCTTGCCATTTCTAGATATGGTGGCGTTAGAGCAGGCATCGCGCCTTATCTTGACGGACTCGGGCGGCGTTCAAAAAGAAGCCTTCTTTTACGGAGTGCCCTGTATCACCATGCGCGACGAGACCGAATGGACTGAAACGGTCGATCTAGGCTGGAATCAATTGGTGGGCGCCTCTACAAATTCGATTCTTTCTGCGGTGAACGAAAGTATGCGACGCCCTCTAACCAATACAAGCGCGAACCCTTATGGTTCGGGCAAAGCTGCGCGTAAAATTCTTGAATGTTTGATTTCTGTATAGTGCCAAAAACAATCTTCAATTCTTAAGGAAAATACAATGAAAGTCTTCGTAACTGGTGGTTTGGGTCAGATCGGTTCACATGTTGTTGAAATGTTGCTTGAGCGTGGTGATCAGGTTGTCACCATTGACAACTTGGCAACCGGCCGACGTGAGCACTTGACCGATCACCCCAACCTGACGGTCATTATTGATTCAATTTCAAACAGGCCATTATTAGAAAAGCTAATCGGAGATTTTCGTCCCGACGCTCTTGTTCATGCCGCTTGCTCATATAAAGATCCAGATGATTGGTACAGCGATACATTGACGAATTGCGTGGGAGGCGCATTGCTCGTGGACCTGGCCAAAAAATGTGACGTGAAGCGCTTCGTCTATTACCAGACCGCCCTGTGCTACGGCCTCAAGCCTATGGAACAGCCGATTACATTAAATCATCCGCGCAACCCGGCAGGAAGCAGTTACGCCATATCTAAAACGACCAACGAGTATTACATCGAGCTTTCTGGTATCGACTTTGTAACATTCCGTTTAGCCAATGTCATTGGTCCACGCAATGTAGCTGGTCCATTACCAATCTTTTATCAGCGACTTAAGGATGGCAAGAAGTGCTTTGTCACGCAATCCCGTCGCGACTTTGTCTTTGTCAAGGATCTAGCCGCGGTAACCCTTCGCGCCTGCGATGGAGTTGGACATGGTGCATACCACTTCTCATCTGGTGCGGATGTAGCGATTCAAGAACTCTACAATGCCGTCGTTGAAGCAATGAATGTGCCGGGCCGTCCACAAGCTACTGTCAAGGAACTTGGCCCAGATGATGTTTTCTCTATCTTGTTGGATCCCTCGCGCACCTTCCAGGACTTTGGAACAGTTAAGTTCACCCCTTTGCGGACCACTGTTACCGAAGCCATAAAGTACTATCAACAATACGGCACCCTTGGTGAATACACCCATCTGCGCCAAGAACGGAAGTAAGAGATCTGCCATGAAAATTTTAATTACAGGCGGCGCAGGCTGCCTCGGTTCCAATCTAATTGAACATTGGCTGCCACAGGGACAACAAATTTTTGTCATCGACAACTTTACCACGGGAAATCGTGAGTTGCTTTCTAATTTTAAAGGATTAACGGTTCAAGAAGGCTGTATTTCAAATGAGGCTCTAGTGAATGACAGCTTCAGCCAATTCAAGCCAGATGTAGTTGTTCATGCCGCAGCCGCCTACAAAGACCCCGAGGACTGGATTGAAGATTCTCGCACCAACGTGATTGGCAGTGCTTGCATAGCGCGCGCAGCGAAAGCCAACAAAGTGAAGCGACTGATTAATTTTCAAACCGCGCTGTGTTATGGCAGACCGCAGCATCTACCAATTTTAGCCAGCCATCCATCCGCCCCCTTTACTAGCTATGGTATTACAAAGACAGCTGGTGAGCAGTTCATGATGTTGTCTGGTGTGCCAACCCTATCGTTGCGCATCGCTAATGTGACAGGACCGCGCCTAGCCATTGGCCCTATTCCAACTTTTTACAAGCGTTTAAAATCGGGACAAAACTGCTTTTGCTCTGACACTTCGCGAGATTTTTTGGATATTTCAGATTTTCTCAGCTTTATGGATTTAGCCATAAAGGAAGATTCACCCACAGGTATTTTTAATCTCGCAAGTGGCGAGGCTCATTCAATCAAAGAGATTTTTAACATCGTTACTAATTACTTGGGCTTGGGAAAAATAGATGTACCCGTGGTCCCTCCAGCCGCTGATGATGTGCCGGTTGTGTCACTAGATGCTTCGGAAACACATCGGGTTTTTGGATGGACAGCTCAAATTGGATTCACTGAAACTATTCAACGACAATTAGCTTGGTACGACAAGCATGGTGTAAACTCTATATTTTCGCATCTGAAATCAACTTCCACAAAGTAATCGGAATCAAGAGCACATGACTACATTCGGATTTTCTGATGCCAAGGTCCTCGTTATAGGCGGAGCGGGATTTGTTGGCAGCAATCTAGTTCACCAGATTTTAGCAACAGCACCTCGCCAAATTATTGTGGTTGACAATCTTCTGTCATCTGATGTCGCCAATATATCCGCCGACCCGCGTGTTCACTTCATATTTGGTTCTATTACTGAAGACAAAATTCTTACCTCCTTACCAAATGATCTTGACTATGTTTTCCACTTGGCGTGTTACCACGGCAACCAATCTTCAATTGCCAACCCACTGGCCGATCATGAAAATAACACACTCGCATCGCTCAAACTATTCGATCATTTTAAAAATGTTAAAGGCATAAAAAAACTTGTATACGCCGCAGCCGCATGCGCCGTGGCGGAAAAGACGTTCGACGCGCCGACCGCCACCACCGAAAATCAACCACTGACTCTTTACCACGATAGTCCATACTCAATCTCCAAAATTATCGGCGAACTTTACGGTAACTTCTATCAGCAGCAGTATAAACTGCCTTTTGTAAAGGCTCGATTCTCGAATGTATTCGGCCCCCGAGAAATCCTAGGTGCTGGCCAATGGCGTGGAACAATTCACACTGTTTGGCGAAACGTCATTCCTACCTTTATCTGGCATTCACTCAACGGCAAAGCACTTCCATTGGACAATGGTGGTAATGCAAGTCGTGACTTCATTTATGTTGAGGACATGGCTCGCGGACTGATGGCTTGTGCGTTACAGGGCGAAGTTGGTGGCGTGTATAACCTAGCAACGGGACGTGAAACAAGTATTTTGGATTTGGCAAACCTTATTAATGAATTCACCGGCAACCAAACGCCTGTAATTTTGCTTCCGGCTCGCGACTGGGACCGCTCTGGAAAGCGTTTTGCATCAATTGAAAAGTCAGAGCGCGAGCTAGGCTTTACAGCACAAATTGATATAAGAGAAGGTGTTCGCCGCACCGTTGAATGGACCAAGACAAACGCTGAACTCATCCAACGCAGCATTGCAAAGCATGATAAATTGATGGCGCAGGTTGGAACTTAAAGATGCAAATTCAAGGCAAACGCTTTCTTGTCATTGGTGGCGCGGGTTTTATTGGCTCTCATCTTGTAGAGCACCTTTTGGCTGAAGATGCCGCCCTTGTTCGTATCTATGATAATTTTACACGAGGCACGCGTACCAATCTAAATAATGCACTGCGTGATCCGCGCGTGGAAGTATTTGCCGATGGCGGCGATATTCTTCATCGCGACACCCTGCTACGGGCTATGGCGGGAATGGATGGCGTATTCCATCTTGCTGCACTATGGCTATTGCAATGCCATGAATATCCGCGTTCAGCTTATGAAGTCAATGTGGCTGGCACCATGAATGTTATCGAAGCGGTGATTGCAAGTGGGGTCAAGCGCTTGGTGTTTTCTTCCTCTGCCTCTGTGTATGGCGATTCAATAAACGAGCCCCTGCAAGAAGATGACCCTTTCAACTGTCAAGAGTTCTATGGAGCAAGCAAAGTCTGCGGAGAAATGATGTTGCGAGCACTTTACAACCGAGAGAAACAAAATAAAAATGGCTTTGAGTATGTTGGCTTACGCTACATGAATGTGTACGGAGCGCGACAAGATGATAAAGGTGCTTATGTGGGCGTCATCGTAAGGATGCTCAATGCATTGGATTCAGGCGAGCAACCAGTCATCCATGGCGATGGATCGCAGGCTTACGATTTTATTGATGTGCGTGACTGCGCTAACGCCAATGTGCTGGCCATGAAAGCTACTTCTAGCAATCAGTACTACAATGTTGGAACAGGTATTAAAACTTCCATCACCGAACTCGTTAAACTTCTCAGTGAAATGCACCCAAACAAATTACCCACTCGCTTCGAACCTGGTGAACGGCCGTTTGTTCAAAACAGAGTTGGATCCCCCGTCAAGGCTTGTTGCGAGATTAACTTTAAAGCAATAATTGACTTGGATATGGGCTTGCGTGAATTCATAGAGTGGCGTCACAATCACAAAGGCGGCATGAGGTTATGAATGCGCATCTTGGCGTCTTTCGATCGTTGTGGGTTTTATGTGGATATCGTCACAGAGTGTTGGAAGGAGTCATCCATGATATTCGCCAACGCTATATAGGATCAGCTTTCGGATCCCTGTGGGTGTTTCTTTATCCAATTTTACAACTGGGAATGTACGCCGGTCTATATAGTTTCATCTTCAGGGTTCGAGTTTCCGGGTTGACGGAAATAGGCTATGTTGTATTGGTGTTTTCTGGTCTTGTGCCGCTCATGGCATTTAATGAAGCCCTTAATGCGGCTACATCATCATTGTCAGCCAATAAAAACTTGTTATTGAATACAGTCTTTCCTGCAGAACTTATACCGCTACGCGCCGCACTATCTGCTCATATAACTAGCTTGGTTGGCTTGGCAATTACTCTAATTATTGGCTATGGGCTGGGTAAAACAAGTTGGCAGGCAATCGTGTTGGTGCCCTTTTTTTGGGTACTCCTACTTATGTTTGCCATAGGCATTGGCTGGATGTTTTCTTTATTCTCTTTGGTGGCAAGAGATATTCAACATGGTCTTGGTTTGGTCACAATGCTTTTGTTTATGTTAAGTCCGTTTGCATATACACCAGAAATGGTGCCCGTAGCATTAAAACCACTGATCTATTTAAATCCCTTATCGTATTTTGTGCTGACATTTCAGCAGCTTATTTGCTACGGAACATGGCCTGACCCTATCGCCGCTGGTGGTGCAGTGGTCTTGGGTATAACAAGTTTTTTTATTGGGTTTAATGTCTTTCAGCGAGCTAAATATGTCTTCTTTGACTACGCATAAACCATTCGCCATTCGTTTGCAGAATGTAAGCAAAATATACAAGCTGCATGGTAGTCAAAGCGATCAGTTGATTGATGTGCTGGGCCTGCAAAGGCTTGGTATCAAGACAAAAACCCCATATAAGGAGTTTACGGCGCTCAGCAATATTTCTTTGGACGTGTCCCGCGGCCAGCGCATTGGAATCATTGGACGTAATGGCGCGGGCAAAACCACATTGCTCAAGCTTATTTGTGGGAACTTTGCGCCAACGTTAGGCAAAGTCGAAGTCAATGGAACTGTGCAAGCGCTGATGAATATCGGCCTGGGCTTCCACCCAGAATATACTGGTCGTGAAAATGTCGAGGCATCCTTGCAGTATAACGGCCTGGCGCGTGATGAATACAAAAAAGCAATGGAAGGCATTATTCACTTTTGTGAGTTAGGGGATTTTCTAGATCAACCATTCAAAACATATTCATTAGGAATGCAAGCGCGCTTGATGTTTGCTGCAGCAACGGCAATACAACCCGATATCTTGATCGTGGATGAAGTACTTGGTGCGGGTGATGCCTATTTTGTGGCTAAGTCCAAGATTAGAGTTCAGCGAATGATTGAGACGGGTTGCACCATGTTGCTCGTGTCACACTCGATGCAACAAGTGCTGGAATTATGTGACGAGGCGATATGGCTCGAACAAGGCTCAATCAAGATGCGCGGCGAGACATTAATGGTGGTGAAAGCGTATGAAGAGGCTATGCATGGGCGAATGAACTCTATTGAGGCACCTCTTAATAAAAATGTATCGGCTGAATCTGAAAGTAATCTAACTCTATTGAATCAGAGTATTCCCCAGGTATTTACGGAAACTCCAGCCGTGATGCGATTTTGTTTGCCGCAAACTGTGAATTTACAGGTGCCTACATTCCTTCCACATCAAATGCATCATAATTTTCCCGCCTACAGCAAGAGTGAACTTAATTTTTTTCACCACATTGCGCGAGGCGGTATCTCGCGCTGGGACTCTCAAAAAGGTGTGAAGGTTACTGGTTTCAGCATCCAAACCGAGCGTGGTTTTGAAAATCGCCTACGCGTATTACGCCCCTGCAAATTCATTCTTCTGCTCACTGCGGAGATTTCCAGACAATTCTCTTGCGTGTACGGGATTGTCCTCAATGATGCGCTTGGAAACGTGGTGGCAAGAATCTGGAGCCCTCCAGATATTTTTGAACTTCAAGATGGGGAAAGTAAGGTTGTTGAAATGCTGCTGAACCCAGTTCAGATTGGGCCCGGTGAGTACACAATAGGGATTAGCGTGCTTGAGTCCACACCAATCGAATTGTTAAACTCGGCCACTCGCTATGATTTATTAGGACGGAGTTTTAACTGCTCTGTAGAAATGGACGAGACTCTCGGCGTGGCGTCAGCCAACTTTATTCATACCGCTGAATGGAATTTTAAATGAACAACTTGCATACAAACAATACTAATTTATATACTCGCGATCCATATTCTATGCACAATAAAATTCCTATATTTTCAAATAAAGATGCCTATGTTAAAAACTATGAAAAAATCGCCCGGGATCATGTTTCGAAGATTACTTTAGGACAGGAAAATCCTTTTATAGAGGAAGAACTCTGGACAAATATAGAGGCATCAACGCGTGAATACATTCAAAGGCATGTGTCCAAGGGTTCTCGAATCCTTGATGTCGGTGTAGGTCTAGGCCGGTTACTCGAACCTCTAACGGAATTCGAACGCTACGGTGTGGATATCAGTTTGGATTATCTCGCTATCGCAAAGCAACGTGGAATTGAAGTGGCACTGGCCAAAATTGAAGAATTGCCCTACAAGGATGGATTTTTTGATGCGGTTGTTGTCTGCGATGTGCTGGAACATGTCCTAGACCTGACTTATTGCTGCGAAAAAATACTCTCTTGCCTGCGACCCGGAGGGGTTTTGATCGTCCGCGTTCCGTTCAAGGAAGATCTCGGCGTATACCTGAACGACAACCTTCCGTACGAGTTCATTCATCTGCGTAACTTTGATGAAGCAAGCCTTCGTCTACATTTTCAAAAGATTTTTGGCCTTCAGTTTCTGGAGGCGTCACCGGCTACGCCATATCTTCAAGGAACGCCACGATTGAAGCTACGCCTGCTACCCGAAGTTATCCGTAGCAAGCTCGCGCAAATGGCAGCAGACCATCCAGAATTTATACCGGTTGCCAGTGCGATGCAGGTTTCAGAAGAGGCTTTTCAGGCTTGGATTTACGATTTGAAGGAAAACTCGAAAGCCCTATTCAAGGATATTTCCCCTGACCTCATCCTCGGTATCGAATTAAATGCCGTCTTTATCAAGCCATACAGCGAACCAGACTCTCGTCGGGACTTGCGGAAAGCATCCACTGAGGGTCCCCCGAACCTGCAGGTCTCACAAAAGCCCATGCATAAAAAACTTATCCGGAAGCTTCAAAAATTACTCGGCTTTTTGAATTAAAATAAACAGTATGAAAACTGACGACATTTCACGAAATAACGCAGCCTTCTGGGATGAACTGTGCGGGTCTGCTCTTGCAAAATCTCTCGGGATTGCTGATTCATCGGTCAAATCGCTACAGAAATTCGACAACTGGTACTTCGATTTCTATCCTTACCTATTTCAATATATTCCCTTCCAAAATATGAATGGAAGAAAAGTCTTGGAAATAGGTTTGGGCTATGGAACCGTATCCCAAAAATTGTCAGAGTCGGGAGCGAACTACACCGGTTTGGATATTGCCCAAGGCCAAGTATCTATGGCCAATCAGCGCATGACCCAGAACCATTTGCTGGGCACAGCCTTTTGTGGAAACATTCTGGAACCGCAATTACCTGCCAGTAGTTTTGACTATGTGATTTCGATTGGCTGCCTACACCACACGGGCAACCTCAAGTTGGCTATTGAACATTGCTATAGCTTACTTAAGCCTGGTGGGCAGTTGATCTTGATGGTTTATTACGCATATTCCTATCGACGGTTCCACATGACATCACTTCTGACCATCAAGAACATCGTGAAAGAAAAATTTGGATATCGAGGTGTTGTGGGGAATAGCTCTAATAGACAGCGAGCCGCATACGATGCAAGTTCTAAAGGCGGTGGAGCGCCCCATACCAACTGGATTTCAGAAAGTTCATTAAGGGACTACTGCGGGGCATTAACCTCCTTTAAGGCCTCGATCGAAAACATCGACCAGGAATCCCCATTCAGATCCACCCCTCGCAAGGAACTGCTCAAGACTAAGTGGCCTTCCATTGTAGCTCTTGATATTTATGCCACGGCGACAAAGTAATCGCTTATGAACATTTTAATTCTATACAACTCAACCCAAACATACACAAATACGGTCTACGAACACCTTGCGAGCTTTGAGCATTACTCCAGCCATCGTTTTTTTTATTGCCATGCCGATCCTGTATCTGAACTCAATCTTGATCTTAAAAATTTTGATGCCATTGGTATACATTTTTCAATCAGGCTTCCTTTTAATCAAATTTCCACCTCGGTTGAAAAATTACTAAAAGATTTTGTCGGATTAAAGTTCTTATTCATTCAAGACGAATACGACTTTCCTCAGCGGACTTGGTATTGGATTCGAAACCTTGGAATAAATCTTGTCTTTACAGTGGTGCCACAAGCTGGAATTGAAACCGTTTACCCAAAAGCCGAATTCCCTCATACACGTTTCGTCACGAATCTGACAGGCTATGTTCCTGAGAAACTGCCTCCCACTCAAGATCTGCCACCGCCCTCTGAACGAACCCTTATGGTGGGTTACAGGGGGCGTCCCCTGCCAATTCGCTATGGTCAGCTTGGGATTGAGAAAATTTCAATAGGTCAAATTGTTAAAAATTACTGTGATCAATATTATGTACGGAACGATATTGCATGGAGCGAAAAAGCCCGCATCTATGGCCCACAGTGGTATGACTTTGTCGTGTCGTGCAGATCCATGCTGGGCTCTGAAAGTGGCAGCAATGTGTTTGATTGGGATGGTACTTTAAACAAAGTGATAGAAAAATACCGTAATGAGAACCCGAAAGCTTTGGATGATGATGTTTATATCGATATTATTCGCCCACTGGAAATTGATGGTCTAATCAATCAGATTTCACCCAAGGTTTTTGAAGCAATTGCATCACGAACGGTCTTGGTTTTGTTTGAAGGCGAATATTCTGGTCTGATTCGCCCTGGGGTACATTTTATCGCGTTAAAGAAGGATGGCAGCAATCTGGAAGATGTTGTGTCCTTACTGAACAATAATGTATATATTGATGCAATGGCCGATCGAGCTTGGAACGATATAATTATTTCTGGCAAATACTCGTACAGGTCCTTTCTCAGCATGGTGGATCAGGAAATAGAGCGATCTCTAAGCGATTTGCAAGATCTTGAAATGCGCTTTCCAAAAATTGTCACTCAAAATCCTAAGCCGATCACTACGCATCCAATTCGTGCCGATCCGCCTCGGTCATCAACAGACACTTTTTGGAATACCGTTTTTGGGTCACTCGGAACGAAGGATTTTTTATCACGATTTTCTATTTATGCATGGTTAAAATTGCCAGAGTCGGCAAGACGAACTTTGAAGCCCGTATTCAAACGACTGCTTGGAAAAGGTTCAATATAAATGTGTGGAATATTTGGTCTTATTGCCGCCCATTCGCGGGACCCAGAACAATCATCAGCCGATCTCGATGACGGTTTAGCCCGCATCCGCCACCGCGGACCGGACGGAACCGGTAAGTGGGTGTCTGAAAGTGGCCAGATTGCCTTGGGGCATGTACGCCTTGCCATCATTGATTTGGAAACAGGAAATCAGCCCATGCATAGCGATGATGGGCGATACACCATCATCTACAACGGCGAAATATTCAACTACATCGAGTTGCGCAGTGAGTTGGGTGAAAGCCAATTTCGTACCCGCTCAGATACTGAAGTGATTTTGCGCGCCTATCAGCGATGGGGTTCAGATTGCCTCAAAAAGTTTCGAGGCATGTTCGCCATCGCAATATGGGATGCTGTCGAGCAACGCATGTTTCTAGCGCGCGACCGGTTTGGTATTAAACCGCTTTACTGGACACATTCGACCCAAGGACTATATTTCGCTTCAGAGATCAAGGCACTGCTGCCCTTTCTGGAACGACGGACTATAAATAGCGCGGCACTTTCGGATTACTTCACCTTCCAGTTTTGTCTTGGTGAAAAGACATTGTTGGATGGTGTGTGGCAGATGCCTCCATCCCACTTCGCTTACGTCAACTGGGGTCACCAACCAAAAATGCAGCGTTATTGGGAGGTGCATTACGATATCGATTATCATCACACCGAACAGTGGTTTACGACACGACTACGCGATCTAATGCAAGACTCCGTGCGCATTCACATGCGAGCCGATGTGGAGGTGGGTAGCTACCTCAGTGGCGGAATTGACTCCAGTTTGTTGGCCTCGCTAGCGCGCGAAATCCGGCCGAATAGTCCGTTTAAAGCATTCCATGGACACTTTGTAGATGGTCGTGAATTTGACGAATCGCAGTACGCTAAATCCCTTGCAGATATGCAGAACATGCAACTGCACATAGCAAGTATTGGTGAAAATGATTTTGTTGACAACATTGCCAAGGTCATTTGGCATTTGGATCAACCAACAGCCGGTCCGGGGTCATTCCCTCAGTACATGGTTTCCAAGCAAGTGGGCCAACACATTAAAGTAGTGCTAGGGGGACAAGGCGGCGATGAAATATTTGGCGGATATGCCCGCTACTTGGTGGCTTATTTTGAGCAGTGCATTAAAGGTGCTATTGATGGAACTTTGCATAATGGACACTATGTGGTTTCGTATGAATCTATTATTCCCAACCTAGAGACCCTGCGCCAGTATAAGCCAATGTTGCGCGAATTTTGGTCTAGCGGCTTATTTGGTGAGCGTGACGAGCGATACTGGCGATTAGTCAACCGTGCCAATACATTCGGATCTATTTTATCGCCCGATTCCATCAATCAACAAGCGACCTTTGAGGAGTTCAAACTTATTTTTTGGGGCAAGAATGTGGGAAAAGAGTCATATTTCGACTCCATGACGCACTTCGATTTTAAAACTATTTTGCCCGCCTTGCTGCAAGTAGAAGATCGCATGAGCATGGCGCACGGTGTGGAAGCGCGCGTGCCGTTTCTTGATCACCCACTCGTGGAATTCGCCGCCACCATTCCGGCCGACATCAAGTTTCGTAATGGTGAGTTAAAGCGTTTACTAAAATCAGTTTTTAGTAACCAACTGCCCACAGCCATCCTTGATCGTAAGGACAAAATGGGATTTCCAGTGCCCCTGAACGTGTGGTTGAATCGGGGCGGTCCGGCAAGGGATTTCATCGGCGACATTCTGGGTTCGCAAAGCGCGCGTACACGGCATTATCTTAAGGATGGTCTGTCAATCGACATGCTTCTTGATTCACAAAGCGCATATGGTCGCAATCTGTGGGCCTTACTAAGCCTAGAGTTGTGGCACCAACAGTTTGTGGATGGGATCAGTGCGTAAAAACGTACTATTTTGTTATTCACGACTACCCTCTTTCACGAATGCGGTCAGGGACTATGTGCAGGCGTTCGGAGATTACTCATCGCATTGCATCCACTATTACGACATGGACTCGGGGCCTTTTGAATTTGATCTAAAGACATTTGATTGCCTAATTTTTAACTATTGCTTTTGGGCGCGCTGCTTGTCGGTTTCAAAAGATATTCATAAACAAATAGCTGATTTCTCTGGTTTAAAAATCGCGATTCTACAGGACGAATATGAATACTTCCTATGGCATGAACAAACTCTGATTGCTTTGAAAATAGACACAATTATCACCTGTGTTCCCAAGGCGCATTGGAAAGATGTTTTTCGTGACGATGCATTTAAACGCATAAAATTTATAAACGCACTCACTGGCTATGTGCCAGACAGTCTTCTCCATTTGCCCACGCCCAAGCCTTTGGCGAATCGGGAATGGACGCTGGGATACCGTGGTAGGCCTGTGCCATTTGTATATGGGCGGCTTACTCAGGAAAAGTTGCTAATTGGGCGGCAAATGAAAAATATATGTGCAAATCGAGGCATTCCAGCCAATATTGAGGTTACGGAAGAGTCTCGTATCTATGGAGAGGCCTGGCCAAAATTTATTGGTAATTGCCGTGCAGTTTTAGGAACGGAAAGTGGCTCCAATGTTTTTGACTTTGACAGATCAATAAAGCCTGCGATTGAAAATTTTCTTAAAGAACATCCTGATGCCGATTTTGAATCTGTGCATACTCGCTTTCTTCGGGGGCACGATGACGTAATTCATATGAACCAAATTTCCCCTAGAATTTTTGAGGCCATTGCAATGAAAACAGCCCTGGTCTTATTTGAGGGAAACTATTCTGGCGTGGTTCGACCATGGGACCATTTTATTCCATTGAAGAAAGATTTCACCAATGTTAATGAGGTGTTCGCTGCCCTAGCAGATCTGCCTCGCCTAGCAGCAATGATGCAACGTGCTTATGAAGAAGTGATTTCTTCTGGCAGGTATCACTTTCGCACATTCATAGGAATGATTGATGCGCATATTGCAAGCACGGTATTGCCAGGCAAGGGGTATGAGCCTTGTTATGGACTGATTGCGTGGCGTGATTCTGCAAATATAGGTCTAACAAAAATTCAGGGGCAGCGCATGCAAACCCCCACTAGCCAACCCCTGCGCCACTTCGATCGAATACCAGACCCGATTGTTACCTTCCAAATCAATTGGGGCGCCTTTCATCGTGCGCTCATGCGGCGCTATGAATCCCTCTTGTATTCGCCAATAGGACGCAAGTACAATGCATATTTAAAAGGCAATTCTGTTGTATATGCAATTGCGCGCAAATGCATACGTCTCTTGACAGGCCGATGGTAATGTGAAGTCCGTGCAACTCGAAACCTATCAACCATTCGTTTCAATCATCGTTCCCATTATGGATGATACGGGTGATAGCTCAAGACGTCTTGCAATGGCACATGCACAAACCTGGCACAAGTTGGAAGTTATTCCGATACCAATTCGTGCAATATCAGAATTTTCGCATGCACTTAATGCTGGTCTTTCGGCGAGCCGTGGAGATTTTATAAGTTTATTACTCCCCGGTACAAGTTACACCTTAGACAAGATTGCCCAACAAGTAGCATTTGTTGCTCAATTTGAATTGCAGAACGCCGCGGTATTTTGTAACTACACCATTGTAGATGGTCGCAACGCAGGCAGTGAACTGATTCAAATTCCATACTATGACCCCGCGGTTATGTTTCATAAAATTTACTGCGGGTTGCCGATAGATTGCAGCAGCCTGTTGGTTCCACGCGAGGCTATGGTTAAATTAGGTTTGCTGAAAGAGCAAACATGCCAGGCACTTTGGATGGGGTTTCTGCTGGCATTGAGTCAGCATGTGCCTTTGGTGGGCATGTCTGCATCTTTGGTAAGTATTTCAAGAGCAAAAAAATGCACAGTTGTTGAAAAGGTTCAATTGTGTGAACTATATGCAAGGCTACTTCCGGAAATATTGGTCAAGAATGTTGCAGACGAACTCAGCCAAGATATTTTTACCTTATTAGGTGAAGCAACAACGGCGCGGCTTACTCAAGGGTTGCCGCTTGCGGCATGGAAGATCATGCGTGCCGCACTCAATCTTCTAGGCCAAAGCTCAAACAAGGGGATTGCAATTCAAACATTTGTCAAACCGTTGCTACGCGGTGTGTGGCGCAACCTACCGATTGGTCTTAAGCACCTCGTGCGCGCAACCAAACAAAGTCAACTTAAGGTGGACGGTCCTCATTTGGACTTTTCTTCCATTTATCGCGACAACGGATTTGTGGGCACTGAGTCCCTTTCTGGTGCTGGCTCTAGCCACTTTCAAACTCGAGTCATACGACATACGTTGCCTCAACTATTTCGTGAACTGGGTGTCCAAAGCGTTCTCGACATTCCTTGTGGGGACTTTCACTGGATGAGTGGTGTAAACCTTACTGATATTCACTACATCGGTGCGGATATTGTCGATGACATGGTTCGGAGCAACCAGCAACGCTTCGGAAATGCCTACCGGACATTTCAGTGTGTCAACCTGATATTCGGACCTTTGCCGATAGTTGATCTGGTGTTTTGCAGGGACTGCCTGGTGCACTTGCCGTACGAGGAGGCGTTGACTGCCATAGAGACAATTCGACAAAGTAAGTCACGGTGGTTGTTAACGACAACATTCACCCGAACCACCCCCAACTCGGATTTGGATTTAGCAGGGTGGCGGGCGTTGAATCTGACCTTGCCCCCTTTCAATTTGCCGCCACCTACATTGCTGATCTTGGAAAAATGTACCGAAGCTGGTGGTAACGCAGGAGATAAATCGCTTGGGCTGTGGCGCATTACTGATTTGCAGCCTTGCCAACAGGTGCGAGCTCAGGAAAATCCATGCGCATTTTTATAATCCCTTCATGGTGCCCAACAATCGACCAGCCAGTATGCGGAGCCTTCTTCGTAGAGCAAGCTCATGCAATTGCACAATTGCGACCAAACTGGACAATTGCCCTGTGCCTGTTTGATCTTGCGCGGTCTCGAGTTCCTTGGCGTCCAAATCGAATTCCTGAGTTTGTAAAGGATTGGCTCAACACTCCTAGAATGGTGCATGAGCAGGCAAAGTCCGGCTTACATGAATACAAGGTGTGGTCACCCTACGTGCCGCAATTTTGGTCGAATAGCAAGTGGAGCGCAAACGCTAACGCGCTAAGTAGGCAAGTCAAGGTTGCGTTGGATGATTTTATTCAGCGCTTTGGCAAACCTGATTTGATACAAGCCCATGCTGTTTATCCAGGAGGTGCCGCAGCTGTGGCTTTGGGGCGTGCATATAAAATTCCAGTTGGCTTAACCGAACACTTGGGCCCGTTTCCTCCACCGACGCTATGTCGACACGATGGGCGTGTCATTCCACTTGTGGCCGACACCTATGCTGAAGTATCTCTGTGCAGTGCCGTAAGCCAGACATTAGCCGATCGCATCATTTGGCTTGGCTTGGCTGAGAAAGTTACCGTTCTGCCCAATTTTCTTTCTGACAAATTTGGCTCATTGCACAACAAACTACCAACACCCCATGACGGATTTTCCTTTCTGAGCGTAGGCGGACCAAGTCATGCAAAGGGAACTGATGTGTTGTTAAAGGCGCTAGCGCAAGTTAGCCCAGATATTACTTTGAGTATCGTCGGTGAAAGCCCCGAGTTGGCGTTCTTTCAACAGATGAGTACCGATCTCGGTTTGACCCAACGGGTGCAGTGGTTTGGTGCGGTGCCACGCGATCAAATATCAAGCCATTACCAGACATGCGATGCCCTTGTGTCACCAAGCCACAGCGAAACATTTGGCATTACTTTGATAGAAGCGTTGGCATTTGGCAAGCCGATTATCGCCACCCGCTGTGGTGGACCCGAAGACATTGTGCGTCCGAGCAATGGATTGTTGGTGGCAATTAATAGCGTGGACGATCTCGTCGTTGGAATGCGGCACATGGTTACCCATGCCAACCACTATCCACCAGAGGTTTTGCAATCGGATTTTCTTGCACGCTTCTCTGCGACTGCCGCGCTTACGCGCATCGAGCCTTGGTATCGGGCTGTAATAAACCATGTTTAACTCAAGATAATGAATGTATGATAATTTTATGCAACCCAGCGTGGTAATGCTCACGCCAGATCGACAAATTGATCGAAGAATTTTATTGAGCTCGGATAGTCTTGAGGCTGCTGGCTGGAAGGTCACAATTATTGCGATGCCACAGGACACACCAAGAATTGATGATAGGCGCGTATTGCGAATCGGCTCAAATGCTCGCACTACTTCTCGCGAAAATATAGTACTTCAAGCCTATCGATTGGCGCGTCGTCACGTGCCTATGAACAGTCGGCTGATGCGAAGTATGAAGCAATTAGCGTGGCGCTATTTCGTTGATCAGGAATTTTATTATCTTAAACTTTTTTATAATACTGCATCGCAGTATACCCCAAGCGTGTTCGTGGCAAATGATCTACCCATGTTGCCCTTGGCGAAACAACTAGCTCAGCAATGCGGTGCCCGCCTAGTCTACGATAGCCATGAGCTCTACTGCGAACAAGAGTTTTCTAAACGCGAAAAATATCGATGGTCCGAAATAGAGGCCAAGTATATTGGGGCATGCGACACAGTGATTACCGTCAATCAATCAATTGCAAATGAGTTGGAGCAACGATATGGCATACGTGATGTAAAGGTGATTCATAACGCCGAGCGCACGCTGAAGTCCCCTGCGATATCCCAGTGCCTGCATGAAGCTTTTAATCTGTCCGCCAATAAAAAAATAGTATTGATGCAGGGCGGACTCTCTGCCGGGCGAAATCTGGAGACTCTCGTAAATGCAATGCGCTAT
>Ga0214919_10005194_pt1 | contig 18606 bp, 15 predicted proteins | sample LL1503_MetaG_FD_177994 | JGI IMG/M metagenome (GOLD analysis project Ga0214919, IMG submission 177994) | Freshwater microbial communities from Lake Lanier, Atlanta, Georgia, United States - LL-1503 | ecosystem: Environmental > Aquatic > Freshwater > Lake | place: USA: Georgia | collected...
AACTGCAAAATAGTTGGAGCGTTTTTTTCATACAATAGCTATAATAATTATAAATAAACTAGTTTCTTAATTACTAACAAATTAAGATTTTTCATTCAAAATATGCCCAATTATAGGTAATTTTAAAAATGACGATTACCTTGTTTCTTATATTATTACTTATTGGCGCCATTGTAGGCTACTATTCAGGTTTAATTGGCACAGGAGGTAATATTATTCTTATTCCTGTATTTGATATTCTATTTCATTATTTAAAAATTCCAGAAACAGAAATTGTAAAATTTATTATAGCACACTCATTTTTTATAACCGCCTTTACCGGACTAAGTGTTAGTTACAAACAATTCAAAGCAAAAAATTTGCATGTAAAAGAAGTGCTCTTTATAAGTATCGCTGGAATGATTACCGCTTTTTTCATGACTGAATTTATAAAAAATGGTAATTGGTATCATAAATCCGATTTTGATTTGGTGTTTTTTACTTTACTATTAATACTAGCTATAAGAATGTTGTTTTTTAAACAACCTCCCCCTCCTATCAATGACAATCATTTAAACAAACCTTATTTCCCTATTATTGGAATAGTGGCAGGTCTTATTTCTTCTTTGTCTGGACTAGGTGGCGGTATTATTGTGATTCCTATTTTAACCGATATCTTAAAAACGCCTTTGAAAAAAGCAAGCTCTATTTCTATTGGCGTGGTGGCTATGTTAGCACTACCTATTAGCGCAAGTTATTTAAGTATTGATGCGAGGTCCACTATGCAAAATTTCTTACCAGCACAAGTGGGTTATATTTCAATGTTTATTTCAGCGCCTGTATTAATAGGTGTATTCTCTACTACTGGCTGGGGTGTGCGCACTGCACAAAAAACCGATCCCAATAAATTAAGACTTATTCTAGGTATCGTGGTCATTATTCTTTGCGCAAAAATGGTGTACGGATTTATTAAACCTTAAGCGTTTAGTTTCAGCAGTCTAAAAAAATCGTTTTCATTGAATTCTATCACCTCGCCTGGTTGCAAGGTGCCAATATGAATATCTTCAATACTTGTTCTAATAAGTCGAATGCATTTATGATTCACAGCAGCCACCATCTTACGCACTTGATGAAACCTTCCTTCTGTTAAAGTTATTTCCAACCAAGAATTTTCTGCATTTTTATGCAAGGGTTTTTCTACCTCAGCTAAATTAAGGGGGCTTTCTATTTTTTTAACTAAGCAGGGTGTAGTTCTAAAACTTTGCCCATGGGTGGCACTTATCTCAATACCCCCTGCTAATTTTTCTATGGTAGCGGGACTTACTATATTTTTTACTTGTACTAAGTAAGTTCTATTATGAGGCACAGGACCTTGAAATAAAAGCTTTGTAATTTTTTTATTGGTGGTAAGTAATAATAAGCCTTCTGAATTTTGATCTAACCTACCTATAGCATGTGTACCTTCTGGAAATACAAAGTCTAATTGATGCAATAAATTAACCTCATGTGTACTTACAAATTGAGAGACCATATTCACGGGCTTGTACACAATAAAATATCGATGAGCTTGCATAGCAGCAAATTACTTAATATTGCATATGCAACAAGCTTCCAACGATCCTTTACATGGAAAAACCCTAGAATACATAGTCACTGAGCTAGTGAAGTATTTTGGCTGGGAGGACCTTGGTCAGCATATCCCCATAAATTGCTTTAATAGCAACCCCAGTATTCAATCTAGCTTGAAATTTTTGCGTAAAACACCTTGGGCACGCAGTAAGGTGGAGCAGTTATATATTAGAACACTTCGCCCAGGTTCATAAATATTCCCTTTGATCCGCCTTGGCCAATGCCATAATCAATGGCAACATTGGTATTGGAATGTTTACTTAATTTAATACGTATGCCTGCGCCATAACCAGCTAAAATGCTTTGTAAAGGTTTACCCTGACGCTCTGAAACAGATTGCATATTAGCAAATAGAACGCCTCCTAAAAATCCGTTCTCTGTAATTCCAAAACGGTATTCAGATTCTGCAAATACAAATTTATCTCCTCTAAACCTTCCTTGTATATACCCTCTTCCAGTATTGCTATAAGTATCTGAGGCAGTACTAGGTAAATCTAAATAAGGCTGTTTACCCTTAATAGTGAAAACATTATAAGACCAAAATGCTAAAATATTTTTACTGGTTGCAGAAAAAGGAATATACTTTCTATAGTCCAATAAAATAGACTGCCAGTTTTGATCACTTCCTAAAACTTTAAGATTATTTCTATACACTAAATTAAAATAGCTACTATTAGGGGCAGGATTAGAAACTTGTTTTCTAGTGTCGTATAATAAATTAAGTAGTAAGCCAATGGAGGTAGATTGTTTCGTTATGCCATATTCAGTAAAGCCTACCAAGGGTTTATTCATAGTGGTAGTATCTGTTATATTCCAACGGTAGTCTATGTTTAAACCGGGTCCAAAATAAAAATTCGGGGCAATTTTTTTAACAATAGATTGATGCATTTTAATATAATAATAATCTAAGTTGTCAAATAATTTTAAATCGCTACTGCTTCCTAATCCAAAATCCTTTTGTGGAAATTTTAAATAGGACCAACTGGTATTAATATTATAATTGTTATTTTTTAACCAAATATTAGAAACCATTTGAGCAATCACCTGTTTATTTTGTGTATACTTTAATTCAAAAGAGACAAAGGAATGGTTATCGGTAGTTTTTTTTACAGGTAAAATAAAGTTTGCATTCATAGAACTTGCAAAACCAGTAGCTAAACTATATTCCACTGCAGGAATAAATGTAAATAAGGTTTTATTTTTCTTTTCATCTTGGCTGCGTATTTTATTCACTTTAAAAACACGGTATAAACCATCTACAAAGTCTACCATGGAATCTAAACCTGGTTGTTTATACAATCCTAAAGTAAAAATATTTTTTTGATGGTTTGATTGATGGCCTAGGGTACTATCCTGTGCAGTTAAGTTTATGGAAATAAAGAAAGTAAGGAAGAAGGATAATTTAATAAGACTCCATTTCATATGCTAATAAGTTGCTTGCAATGTGATTGCCTGTAATGTGATTGCTTGTAATGGCTCAAAGGTAGTTTAAATGCTTATGAATTCTAGCTTTCATTCTTTGATTAGCTGTCCATGGGAAATACACCGCTTATGTAATGGGCAATAAAATTTCCTCAAAATTCAAAATATTATTAATAGATTTATGATAGAGATTACATAAATACTTAAAACCATAAAATCATGAGTAATAATCGTAGAAATTTTATAAAAAACATAGGTGGCTCTATGGCTTTATTAGCTGTAGGAAACGCTGCTAGCGCAAGTACAAATACATCAAGCGCTTCTATACTAAATTCAAAAATTAAGGTAAGCGCCAACGATAAAATTAGAATTGGCTTAATAGGCTCTGGTATTATTGGACATTTTGATACCGATACTGCTTTAAAAGTGCCGGGCGTGGAATTAGTAGCTGTTTGTGATTTATATAAAGGTCGTTTAGAAGGCGCTAAAGAAACCTGGGGCAATCAAATTTTTACGACACAAGATTATAGAGAATTATTGGCACGTAAAGATGTAGATGCAGTTTTAATATGTACCCCCGATCATTGGCATCAAAAAATATCTATCGATGCTATGCGCGCTGGCAAACATGTGTATTGCGAAAAACCAATGGTTCAAAAAATTGAACAAGGCTGGGGTGTTATTAATGCACAGAAAGAAACGGGCAAAGTGTTTCAAGTAGGAAGTCAAATGGCTAGTTCAGTAGGCATATTAGAAGCAAAGAGATTATTAGCAGCAGGTACCATTGGAGAATTAACCATGGTGGAATCTTTTTGCGACCGTTCCGATGCAAGAGGTGCATGGAATTATTCTATTCCAACCGACGCATCTGCTGAAACCATTGACTTTGATACCTTCTTAGGTGCTGCTCCTAAAGTGCCTTTTGAAGCAAAGCGTTTTTTCAGATGGCGTAATTATGGTGCTTATGGAACTGGTGCTGCTGGAGATTTAATTGTGCATTTACTAACAGGTATACATACCGTAACGGGCGCAGTGGGGCCTGAAAAAATTATGAGTATCGCCGATTTAAAATTATGGAAAGACGGCAGAGACTCTTTTGATATTATTAATGCAGTGATGAATTATAAAACCACTGAGAAACATAATGCATTTCATGTGGTGACAAGAGTGAACTTAACCGATGGTGAAGGCAAGGGGCCCTTTGGTATTAAATTAATTGGAACAGAGGGTGTGATAGAATCCTTTGGCAATGGATTAGTGGTAAAAACACTGAAAAGACGCGCTGTACCCGGTTATGGTGGATACGATTCATTTGATAGTTTTTCTAATAAACAAAAAGAAGATTTTAAAAAATGGTATGCGTCTGAATATGGTAATGATACAGAGGGCGGCTATGATATTAATAAGGAAGCTAAATTTGAAGCCCCTAATAATTATGATGATAGATTAGATCACATGATTGTATTTTTTAATGCCATTAGAACGGGCAGCAAAATATACGAAGACGCATCCTTTGGTTTAAGAGCTGCAGCACCTGCTATTGCTTGTAATTTAAGTGCGCAACAAAACAAACCTATTTTGTGGGATCCAATTGGAATGAAATTAGTTTAATATAAAATTCTAAATAACCTATTAAAAAACTTAATAGGTTATTTTTTGTCTTCTAATTCGTATCTAACAAAAGCAAACTTTTTTCCATCGGGTGACCAAGATGGAACATTGATAGTGCCTTGACCTCCAAAGAAAGGTTCTGTTAAATCCTTGATGGATTTATCTTCTAAATTCACCAATCTTAATTTCACTTGCATACCAAATGGGTGTTTCTGTCCTTGGTCTTCTATATAACTTATAATTGTGGCTTGTTTGCTATTAGGACTAATATGTGCAAACCAATTAGAATAATTATCAAAAGTAACTTGTTCTGGTTTGGATCCATCCGGATGCATTCTCCAAATTTGCATCTTACCTGTTCTAAAAGAATTAATATAAATATATTTTCCATCAGGACTATATTCAGGACCATCGTCTAAACCTTCTGTTTCAGTTAATCTTGTTTCAGGGCCACCATCACTACTCATTGCATACACATCATAATTGCCATTACGCTCGGCACAATACACAATAGTTTTACCATTAGGAGAAACACCATGCCAATAAGAAGGCGTGTTGGCAGTAAGTCTCATAGGATTTCCCCCTTCACTTGCTACTTTGAAAATAAAAGAAGAACCCTCTTTAATAGAAGGCAGGCTGCTTGAAATAAATAAAGTTTTGCCATCAAAAGTATAGCCATGGTCGTTATTGGCATTAACTATATCGCCTGTTGGAAGCACGCCTAATTTTTCTCCCTTAATACTTACTCTTTCCAATATGCCCGATGCATTAATTAATAAAAACTTACCATCATGCGACCAGTTAGGCGCTTCAAAATGTCTTTTTTCTTTTAAAATCATTTTCGTTTTGCCTGTTTCAAGTGTATATATGTGCAATGAACTAATGACTGTTTTGCCTTCTGGAATTTGGGCATTCAGTTGAAGAGCAAAAAAGCAGAAGCATAGAAAGTTTACTATAATTTTCATGGGAGGCATTTTTGGTTTATACATTAGACCTTTGAACAAGATCATTTTAATACTAATAAATATAAGTAAATTTACATCAGTCCATTAAAAAATAGTATGAACCGAAGCGAGCAATTAGCATCCCTAGCCACCGACACTGTTTGGGATATAATTGTAATTGGAGGAGGTGCTACAGGACTGGGAACTGCTTTAGATGCAGCTACCCGAGGATATAAAACCCTGCTTTTAGAAGGACATGATTTTGCCAAGGGCACTTCTAGTAGGTCCACTAAATTAGTACATGGCGGTGTTAGGTATTTAGAACAAGGCAATATAAAATTAGTAAGAGAAGCATTAAGAGAAAGAGGATATCTACTAAAAAATGCGCCGCATTTAACATCGGTACAAACTTTTATTGTTCCCGTTTTCAGTTGGTGGGAAAAAATGTTTTATGGTGTAGGATTGAAATTTTATGATTTGCTTTCTGGAAAATTATCACTAGGCAATACCCAAATGCTTTCTAAAAAAGAAACCACCTCTCACCTTCCTACTATTAATGCTGAAAAATTAGCAGGAGGTATTCTGTATTATGATGGACAGTTCGATGATAGCCATTTAGCTATTGAGATAGCGGCTACTGCCATTAATAAAGGAGCCACTGTGCTTAACTACTGCAAGGCAATAGGCTTTATAAAAACCAATGATAAAATTACAGGGGTAGAATGTATAGATGTACTATCGGAAAAAAAATATACGCTTACCACTAAGGTAGTTGTAAACGCCACAGGTGTTTTTACCAATGCCATTGTACAAATGGATAATGAATTAGAACATGATTTAGTAAGTCCTTCTCAAGGAATTCATTTAGTTATTGATGCTAAATTTTTTCCAGGCACAGATGCCATGATGATACCTAAAACCGACGACGGCCGTGTTTTATTTGCTGTGCCTTGGCATGATAAAGTGGTTCTAGGTACTACAGATACCCCTATTGAAGAAATTTCATTTGAACCCAAACCCTTAGAAGAAGAAATTGAATTTATCATTAAACATATAAATAGGTATTGTACCAGCTTAATAACAAGAGCCGATATAAATAGTGTGTATGTGGGCTTAAGACCACTTGTTAAACAAAAAACTAAGATTAGCTCCGCACTTATATCGCGTGAACATCATTTAAGTGTGTCATCAAGTGGGCTAATAACTATTACGGGTGGCAAATGGACTACTTATAGAAAAATGGCCGCAGGTGCAGTGGACAATGCAGCCTTTATAGGAAAGTTCAATAAAGTAAAGTGCATCACTGCCCATACTCCAATTGGAAATGAGCAAGAGAAAGAAAATAGAATAAATGAAATTATAAAAAATGATATTTCATTAAAAGAATTAGTACATCCAAATTATACATTTACCAAGGCAGGCTTAGTGTATGCAGTAAAATATGAAATGGCTATATGCATTGAGGATATTTTAGCTAGGAGAATGAGGTTACTTTTTTTAGATGCAAAATTAGCCATAGCATTAGCGCCCATGGTGGCAAGTATTATAGCGCCTTATTTACAAAAAGATAAAAACTGGGAAGCTGCTGAAATAAAAAGCTTTACTGAATTGGCAGGGCAGTATATTTTACAATAAATTCAAAAATTATGTAAATTAGTACTAGGATGAAAAACATAAAAATTGAAACCATTGACGATTATATAGCCGCTCAGCTATTAGAGAAAAGGGCTATTCTTGAAAAATTTAGAATAATAATACAGAAGGCAGCCCCCAAGGCCACAGAGGTAATTAGCTATGGCATGCCCGCTTTTAAACAAGATGGTATATTGGTGTATTTCGCAGCCTTTAAAAATCATTATGGCTTCTTTCCCACCGCAAGTCCTATTGTCGTTTTCAAAAAAGAGCTACTACCTTATAAAACATCTAAAGGGGCTATTCAATTTCCGGCAGACAAACCCCTACCCGTTAAATTAATTCAAGCAATTGTAAAGTATAGAATTGCTCAAAACAAGGAGAAAGCCGCTTTTAAAACCGGCAAGAAGTAAGTTTCATAACAATAAGTTAAATGCATTTAATTTGCTTAAACCTTTATTAAAGTTTGAGGTCTTATTCAAAAATATAGAAAGCTAGTATGTAGAATTATTTCTGCTATATATTACTAGAACATTATTGAATAACTTAAAACTTATCCTTATGAAAAAATCAATCTTAGTTACTGCTTCATTTCTGCTATTGATTGGCTTAATCATAAGTTGTTCCAAAACCGACCTTGGCCTGCCATCTACCCCTTCAAATACGGGGGGAAATACGCAAACTAATAACCCCGCTGCAATGACGGTGGTAGATCCTTATGCTTCTATTAAATTAACATTTGGAACCAATATCGACCCACTTAATTTACTTAACTATGCCAACCAAGTAATTCCTAACTATATTAATAAAGACAATACCGGCAGCAATGTCATCACCAATGCTAAAGCCAGTTTAGGAAGGGTACTTTTTTATGATAAAAATTTAAGCACTACCAATACCATTTCTTGTAGTAGTTGCCATAAACAAAATTTTGCCTTTAGCGATACTAGTTTAATTAGTGCTGGTGTGGAAGGCGGCCTTACTGTTAGACATTCCATGCGTTTAATAAATGTAAGATTTGCGAACGAAGCAAAATTCTTTTGGAATGAAAGAGCCACTAGTTTAGAGCAACAAACCACTATGCCTATACAAGATCATTTAGAAATGGGTTTTAGCGGTGTGAATGGAAGAGGAAATATGGCAAGTTTAATTACTAAACTTTCAAAAATTAATTATTACAACGAGCTATTTAAATTTGTCTATGGCGATACCGTTGTAACAGAAGCAAGAATGCAAGAGTCCCTAGCACAATTTGTAAGAAGTATACAATCCTTCGATGCTAAATATGATATTGGAAGGGCACAAGTTAGAAATGACAACGACCCCTTTCCTAATTTCACCGCAACAGAAAACATAGGGAAAAATTTATACATGACCCCTCCTGTTTTTAATAATAATGGAATAAGAATTGCAGGTGGCCTAGGATGTAATGGTTGTCATAACGCCCCTGAATTTGATATCGACCCTAACTCAAGAAACAATGGCGTGATTGGTGTTATAGGCAGTAATGATATTGAATTGAATGATACAAGGGCCCCTTCCTTAAGAGATTTATTGAAAACAGATGGAACTATTAATAGCCGTATGATGCACAATGGTGTGTTTAATAATTTAGCTGCCGTACTTGCGCATTATAATAATATTCCAGCTAATCCAAGAAACAATAATTTAGATGGAAAATTAAGACCTAATAATAATACACAGCAATTAAATTTAACTACCGATGAAAGAGACGCTGTGATTGCCTTTATGAGAACTTTATCTGGTACATTAGTGTATAGCGATAAAAAATGGTCTTCTCCTTTTATTAATTAAGAATTATAAGGTTTTCAATAAATACCTACTTAACTTTAGCATTCAAAATTAAAATCATGCCCAATACCCAATCATACGCAGCATTAAGTGCTACCACTGCTTTAGAAGCTTATTCTTTTGATAGAAGAAACCTAGGAGAAAACGATGTTCAAGTAGAAATTTTATATTGTGGTGTTTGCCATAGCGACCTACATCAAGCCAAAAACGAATGGGGTGGCTCTGTTTATCCCATGGTGCCAGGTCATGAAATTGTTGGTAAGGTAACTGCAGTAGGAAGCGGTGTTAGCAAATTTAAAATTGGTGATTTAGCAGGTGTGGGTGTAATGGTGGATAGCTGTAGAACTTGTAAAAATTGTCAAGAGAGCTTAGAGCAATATTGTGCAGAAGGTATGACAGGTACATATAATGCTAAAGAAAGAAACGGAACAGGTATTACCATGGGTGGTTATTCAACACAAATTGTGGTGGATCAGCGTTATACATTGCACGTTTCTCCTAAATTAGATTTAGCAGCAGTGGCTCCTTTATTATGTGCAGGTATCACCACTTATTCTCCCTTAGTATTTGCGGGTGTTAAAAAAGGAATGAAGGTGGCTATAGTTGGATTAGGTGGGCTAGGTCATATGGGTGTGAAGTTCGCTGTTTCTTTTGGTGCAGAAGTAACTGTTATTAGTACTTCTCCTTCAAAAGAAGCCGATGCCAAAAAATTAGGAGCTACGCATTTTTTAATTAGCACCGATGCAGACGCAATGAAAAAATACAATAGTTATTTTGATGTGATCTTAGATGCTATTTCTGCCAATCACGACTTTACCACATATTTAAATTTATTAGCTACCAACGGAAAGTTAATGGTAGTAGGCCTTCCAATAGAATCTCCAAAAGTGCAACCGTTTTCTTTAGTCACTAATAGAAGAAGTGTAATAGGTTCTTGTATTGGTGGCATGCAAGAGACACAAGAAATGCTTGACTATTGCGCCGAGCACAATATTGTTTCAGACATAGAAATAATACCTATGCAAGGCATTAATGAAGCCTATACAAGAATGTTAAAAGGAGATGTGAAATACCGTTTTGTAATTGACTTAGCTAGTTTGAAAAGCTAATTGTCTTTTAAATCAACGAGTTTATTCAACCACATTAATTGATTACTATAAAATAGTAGTTTGATCATTTTTTTAATTAATCAAACTACTATTTCAATGTTTATTACTAAACCGTTTTTTTAGGAGGAAGTGCGAAAGCAGCAGCCTCATGCGTAAAGTTGCCATTGTGTGCACCATCGCAGAAAGGTTTGTTTTTGCTTAAGCCGCAACGACAAAGCCCAATAACTTCTCTACCTGCTAAATCGTAAGTATTTCCACTACGATCTTCAATAGTAAAATCGCCTTCCACTTTAATTGATCCGTTATTGTTAATTGTAATTTTAGTAGCCATTTTATTTAATTTAGGCTTCAAAAATAGGGCTTCTTAGCCAATCGAATTGGTTTGTTTTTGAATACCGCCTCCACCCCTAGCTGAGCCTTAAACAAATTGCTTAAAACTCAATTTTTACAAGTAAATTTACTCCCGCCTAATTCGTAAAAAATGAAAGGATTTCAGTTTAAAACATACGAAGCCCCAGATCAATCACCCTTTGATAAATTGTTTGAAATATTCAAAGAACTCATTGTGCATACTTCAGGCGATTTTGACGAAGCCATTAGTTGGATGCGCGAATTAGATGTGGAATATAAATTAACTGACGAAAAATATACCATTGACGATTTTATTGAGGATTTAAAAAAGAAGGGCTATATCAAACAAGAAATTAAAGATGGTGGAGGAGATGGAGAAACAAAAATAACGGCTAAAACAGAAAGGGCCATTAGGCAAACTGCACTGAATAATATTTTCGGGAATTTGCAAAGCGCAGGTAAGGGTAACCATAAAACAAAAACCTTGGGCCAGGGCGATGAAAAAAATGGAGAATTCAAGGAATTTAATTTTGGCGACAATATTGAAAATATTTCTTTAACAGAGAGTATTAAAAATGCACAAATTAATCATGGCATTGATGCATTTAATTTAACAGAAAACGATTTAGTAGTAGAACAAACAGAACAAAAATCTCAAATGAGTACCGTGCTTATGATTGATATAAGTCATAGTATGATATTATATGGAGAAGACAGAATTACACCTGCTAAAAAAGTGGCCATGGCATTAGCAGAATTAATTACTACGCGTTATCCAAAAGACACCATTGATATTCTTGTATTTGGAGACGACGCCTGGACTATTAGTATTCAAGAGCTACCTTATTTAAAAGTAGGGCCCTATCATACCAATACGGTAGCGGGTTTGCAGCTGGCCATGGATATACTAAGAAGAAAGAGAAATACCAATAAGCAAATATTTATGATTACCGACGGCAAGCCTAGTTGTATTAAAGAAGCCGATGGTAATTATTATATGAATAGTAATGGTCTAGACCAATACATAGTAGAGAAATGTTATAATCAAGCGAAGATGGCTAGAAAATTACATATTCCTATTACCACTTTTATGATTGCACAGGACCCTTATTTACAAAAATTTGTGAACGCCTTTACCGAAGCGAATCAAGGAAAAGCTTTTTATACAGGCTTAAAAGGTTTAGGAGAAATGATATTTGAAGATTACGAAACCAATAGAAAAAAGAAACTTAAATAATTAGTACAAACATATTTATATGAAAATTGACAAAATAAAAACCCTTGGTGATTTAAAAAAACAAGGTTACCAAACTAAAAGCATTAAAGACGAATTAAGAGATAATTTAATTCTTAAAATAAAAGAAGGGGTTCCTGCTTTTGAAGGCATACATGGTTTTGAAGAAACTGTTATTCCTGAAATTGAGAGAGCTATTCTATCGAAGCACAATATTAATTTATTAGGCTTAAGAGGACAGGCTAAAACAAAACTAGCTCGCTTAATGATACAGTTATTAGACGAGTATATTCCTTTTGTAGCTGGTTCTGAAATTAACGACGACCCCTTAGCTCCCATTTCAAGATTCGCCAAGGATTTAATTAGTGAGAAAGGCGATACCACTCCTATTGAATGGCTTCACCGCAACGAAAGGTTCTTTGAAAAACTAGCTACACCAGATGTTACCATTGCAGATATTATTGGAGATGTAGACCCTATAAAGGCTGCCAATTTAAAATTATCTTATGCCGATGAGCGTGTGATACATTTTGGAATGATTCCAAGAGCCAATAGAAGCATATTTGTGATAAATGAACTTCCCGATTTACAAGCAAGAATTCAAGTTGCTTTATTTAATATACTTCAAGAGGGCGATATTCAAATTAGAGGTTTTAAACTAAGAATGAATTTAGACATTCAATTTATTTTCACGGCTAACCCCGAAGACTATACCAATAGAGGCAGTATTGTAACGCCTTTAAAAGACAGAATTGGTTCACAAATATTAACACATTATCCGAAAAATATTGCAGTTGCTAAAAAAATTACAGATCAAGAAGCTAAAATAAATGCAGTACAATCGGAGCTTGTATATGTTCCTAATTTAGCTAAAGACATTATAGAGCAAATTAGTTTTGAAGCAAGGGCTAGTGAATACATTGATGCTAAAAGTGGTGTGAGTGCAAGAATGACTATTTCTGCTATGGAAAATTTAATAAGTGCTGCAGAAAGAAGAGCTTTAAAAAATGGATTAACTAAAACGGCTGTGCGTTTATCCGATTTTATGGGCATTATACCCGCCATTACCGGAAAAGTAGAACTAGTATACGAAGGAGAGCAAGAGGGTGCTGAAGTAATTGCTAATCTTTTAATTGAAAAGGCTATTAGCACTTTATTTAAATTTCAATTTCCAAAAATTAGTAAACTAGAAAAGCAAAATGAAAAAAATGCATATTCAGATTTACTAGATTGGTTTATTGCAGAAGGTGGCTTTGAATTATACGAAGACTTTGATGAGAAGCAATACAAGAAAGTATTAGATGAAGTAAAGCCATTAGACGCACTCATGAAAAAATACGCGCCTGATACTAGTAAGGAAGACGCCTACTTTATGAAAGAATTTATTTTATGGGCCTTAGTAGAAAATAAAAAATTGAATAAAGAAAAATTAACAGAAGGCTTTTCTTTTAAAGACATTCTAGGACATATGATTAATAAGCTATAAAAATAGCAGCTTATTAATTTCTTTTTATACTAGCTTTTTTCTGAATAATTTCTCCGCTTGCTGTAATACCTGTTACTGAAATGGTATAATTTGTATTAACATCTCCGGTATAAAATTCAACCTGGGCTTTGCCATTGGGGTTAGTATACAAATGCCCATTCCAATACAAGGTGGACCTATTATCATTAAAGGATGCTTTTTTAATATCTAAATTGGAATAATCTGGGGTATTAAAAATGGGTGCCAAATGATAAGATGCTGGATTGTATATTAAAGTGCCGTATTGTTCATAATGGCTACTAAAATTTGATTTGCGATGGGTATTAATCAGGATCACCCCATTGGATGACATGGTTCCGTAATAAGAAGCTTCTGGGCCTTTCAGCACTTCTATAAAATCAATAATATCAGGTGATATTCTAGCTATTTCTGCCATTACCGGACTATTTTGAAAAGACATAACACCTACTTCATCAGGAACTACTTGCGGACCACTTCCTCCTGCTAACATTACACCATCCACTATAAGTAAGGGCTCGTCTTTAGCACTTGCGCCAAAAGAGGTAAGGGCTCCTAATGTTAAATAACCACCTCTTAAATGTAGGCCAGGTATCATTAACAAGGCATTGCTGGCATCTGTTCGGTTAATGTTCTGAATTGCCTCTCCTGTGATTACTTGTGAAAAACTACTTACTCTTTTACTGGTATTATAAGTATTGGCCTTAATACTCGATTTTACAAAAACCGATTGTAGCCATTCCTTCCCTGTTCCCTTATAAATATCCTTGAAATTAGTATTGCGTAAATTACTAATGTAGTCAAGATCCTCTATCGGAAATTTCTTTTTTAAAGAAAGGGGTGTAGAAAATTTCGGAAAAGGCGAACTCACATTTATAATAATTTTTTCATCCACTTTAGTTCCTTTTAAGGTAGCAACTTGTAAAGTAAAAGCTACACTATCTAAATAAGGAGGAACAGAAAACTCAAACTCACCTCTAGCATTAGTGGTATCGGTATCAAATAAATAAAATCTTTTATTCGTATAAATTGTAACTACTCTATTGGCCACCGGAAGTTTCTTTTTATTAAGAATTCTGCCTTTGATATTTGAAAAAAGGGTATCCACAGGAAGTTCCGATTGTTTAACAACTATTTTATTAGCCATTGCCTGCTTGCTATAATTTTTGCCTTTGAAAATCATAGGCTGGCTTAGTAATTCAAGCTCACTAGTATTATTAGTGGGCTCCATTAATACTAGATTTTCATTAGTTGTAATATTGCTAGTATGTTTAATGGCATTATCGTCTGTAACTGCAATAGACAGTGCTGTAAAATTAGGATGCAAAACAGAGTCTCCTTTGTACAAGGTTAGTACCACTTTATCTCTTGAAGCATAGTTTTGTTTATCGGTACTAATAAATAATTCTTCTTTTGGTTTCGTAATAAAGAATGTTCTTTCACTAACCACTTCTTGCGCTTCATTAAATAATAATAGTTTTGAAATACCTGCAGGGAAATATGATTTAGGAATATTTAATTCATACATATCTACACCCACACTAGCAAAGCAAAGACTATCTTTATGAATACCTAATATATAGGATTGCTTGCCTTTCTGATATAAAGAGTCGCCCTGTGAAACCACTACCTTAAGGGTTGTAGGTGTTTGTTCCTTAATGGCAATTTGACTGGCATAATGGTTTATAGGGGGTAAATTGGCTTTCATTACTTGATTGCCCCATTTAAAATTGGCTGCATAGTTTTTAGACTTTGAAACAAAAAAGGATATTTTACCCAACCCTGTTATGCTATCGGTTTTAAACCAAGTGAGTGCTGAGCTATCTATATTGTCATTGATATAGCCTTCTAGTTTTACTGGGTTCTCATATTCATCTACTGCTTTAATAGCAATAGTGGTGTTGGTGCCTGCAATAATTTCTCCCCCTTCTGGGTAGAAAACTAAACGAGGTGTTTTTGTACTAATTAGTTTTACTTTTTGTTCAATAGGTGTAGCTACTAATGTAGAAGGAAATTTTTTGTTGGTTACATATATAGGTGATACTAATATAGAATTGGTATCATACTTCTGGATAGTGGCGGTATATAGTCGTAACCAATAATATCCTTCTGGTAAGGAATCCGATAATCGAATAAGGCCTTCTGTTTTCTGACTAGGAATATTTAATAATAACTGAGCAACTGCGCTGTCTTTTTCATTCACCAAATCAACAAACAAAGTTTTACTGTGCGAAAAATATTTATGTGATAAAGAATTTACAATCCAGGCTTTAAACCAAAGTTCTTCTCCAGCTAGAAAAATATTTTTATTGGTTTGAACAAATAGTTTCTCAGTAGTGCCTGCTCTTAAATCACTAATAAAGCGGCCTGCAAGACTATCGGTGTTTTCAATATTAGTCTGTGCATTGGTAAGTAATGCTAAAAACAAAAAAGAAAGAATAAATATTGACTTAACGAATTTGTTCATATAATATTTTTGAAACTATAAAGCCTTATCATATAGTGCCAAAATAGTTCATCAGTGCCCAAATTGTTTATTTTAATCACTTATATTAAGACTATATAAAAGTAAAAAAAATAGTGAAATGCTTTGTACTAATGGGATGAACGGGAGACTATCAAATAATTACAACTTAAAGAAGATCTTCTTCTTATATAAAAAATAACATATGCTCCATTCTAGTGCAAAAATGGTCAAGGATGAACCTATTTGAACTAGCAATATAGGAAGGTGCAGCAAATTCAATAAGCCATTAGTAATTTCAGTAATATATCCATTGAACCAACCTGCCCCAACAATTTCAAAAAACAAATAAATAAAAAGAGAGTTCATACCCACTATGGTAAAAAACAATAAATATTTTTTATGATCTAGTATGTCTATCCACCAATAACAAATTGCTAGGCCCATCAAACACCAACCCAGGGAGGCTAAGGTGAAACTGCTAGTGGCAATTCTTTTTATTATAGGTGTTACACCCATATAGTCAAGCCCATAGCCTAAGCACAAACAAGCAATTGCAAATAAGAGTATTGTTTTTATTTTCAATAGCCCTTTCTGATCAATATTCCCCAATTCTATTCCACTACGCAACAATAGTTTCCCTACTAGCGCACCTGCAATGGTATGCACTGCAGTGGGAATACAATTAATAGTCACCCAGCCATCTGCATTTATTTTGTTCATTAATATAGTGTCCATATAATTTCCGAAATTATACTGATCTACAAAAGGCATATCAAAGCCTGTTATATGAGTACCTCTATATAAATATTCAGTGAGTAATAGTAAAGCAATAGAAAAAATAATTTGAAAAAGGGCACTGAACTCAAAAATTAAAAAAGCAACTAATGTGGTAAAAGACAATTGTGTTAATACATCCCATAATTCAAAAGACAAGCCTTTTGGTCGAACAGCATAATCTAATACACCCCAAAAAAACAACCAACCACTTCGTTTCAATACTTTAAGAAAGGAGGTATTCCAACTAATTCCTTTTTGTTTTTGATGATGTAAAGAATATGCCATGGATATACCTGCCATAAACATAAAAGCGGGTTGAATTAAATCCCAAAAGCGAAGTCCATTCCAAGGATGATGAAAAAATTGTAAAAATAAATTATTCAATATTGTATTTTCTGTAGCCTTAAAAAAATGCTCATAAAGTCCAGCACTTTCTAATGCCAAAAGCACCATTATAAGGCCACGCATAAAATCAAGTGATGCTAATCTTCTCATAATTTGAATTTACAATAAAAAAATCAACTACCTAAATGAATAAGTAGTTGATTTTAAATTTAAAAGTTGGGTCGTCTAAAACCTTGGACCGCCTGGTCTTGCTTTAGGCAATTCATTGCGAGGAAGTTTTTGATCTCTTTGTGCTGCATCGAAAACAAAAGTGGCAACAATAGTGGCAATTTGTTTTAGATCGTCTTCACTTACATGATCTAGTACATCCATATTACTATGGTGTGTGCGTGTATCATATTCTATAGGATCTTGAATGAATTGGAACCCAGGTAAACCTACACCATCAAAAGCTTGATGGTCTGTTCCGCCTGTATTGCTAATAGTAATAGTACCATTGGTAATATCTTTCAATGGCGCAAACCATTGTTCGAAAATTTCTCTACAAGCTGCATTATTTTGTAAATAAATACCGCGCACTTTACCAGTACCATTGTCTATATTAAAATAAGAAGAGAATTTTTCATGAGAAGGTAATAGTTCCATTGTAGCAGGATCTGCAAATGTTTTCTTTACATAACCTCTTGAACCTGTTAAACCTTGCTCTTCTCCACCCCATAAACCAATACGAATAGTTCTTTTATTATTAATTCCTACTGTTTTTAAAATACGAAGTGCTTCCATCATGACTGCAGAACCAGATGCATTGTCGGTAGCGCCTGTTCCTGTATGCCATGAATCTAAATGCGCGCCAATCATAACAATTTCATCTTTCAATACAGGGTCTGTACCAGGAATTTCTGCAATAACATTATAACCTTGTAAGTCTTTATTGTAAAATTTAGTTTTAACATCGGCATCTAATTTTACTTCTTTGCCTGCTTTCACTAATCTTAAAATAGTGTTATAGTCTTCAATGCCAATAGCAATATCTAAGAAATTCTCAGGGTCTGTTCCTTTATAACCACCACCACCTTGAGAAAAAATAGTACCATCATGAAAACGAGGACTGCTGGTAAGCATAGCCACTGCGCCTTCACTAATTGCCATTGCTTTTAACATATTTAAAACATTGCCACTACCGCGCATGGCTTGCATTCTTCTCATCATGGCTGTATCTGGCGCTGGGGCTTGACCACGAGGCTGCATAGGAGCTGCATTGGCCATTTTCTCTAACTCTTCATCGGTGAAACGAACAGCGTCTGCTTTAAAGCTTTGCTTATAAACTTGTAAATTATCAATGATAATTATTTTACCTTTTAAAGTACCGCGGTACTGCTCAAGTCCTGCAGAATCTTTCACGACTACTGCAACTACTTCAGCATTTTTTAAACCCTTTGTTCCACCTGTCCAAGCCTTCGGATAGTTTTGAATAGCCTTATAATAAGGGGCTGTCATGGCTAAGTATGATTTTTCTAATTCCCAGCCTTTACCAAATTCTCCATAAGCATCCAAGGCAGCATTGGAAAGTCCAATAGATACCAATTTTTCTTTAGCATAATTGGCTGCACGATAATACCCTGGAGAGTTCATTAATCTGTTACCGCTTACATCTGTTAAATTAAACATGATGTCCATAATTTGAGAACGCTTTAAGCCTTCTTCTTTTATCTTATCTATAGTTGCTAGGTCTAATTTTTCTTGAGCAAAAAGAGCTGTTGAAAAACTAAACAAACATAATAGAAATAGTG
>Ga0214919_10005196_pt1 | contig 18604 bp, 11 predicted proteins | sample LL1503_MetaG_FD_177994 | JGI IMG/M metagenome (GOLD analysis project Ga0214919, IMG submission 177994) | Freshwater microbial communities from Lake Lanier, Atlanta, Georgia, United States - LL-1503 | ecosystem: Environmental > Aquatic > Freshwater > Lake | place: USA: Georgia | collected...
TTGAGATAGGTAGCAAATGTAGAAAGCGTGCATGGATGATTTCCTCCTAAATCAATTACCCTATTATTATTGATACTAGAGATTGTTAATGCTGAAATATCTGCATAGGATGAAGAAATAGACGAAACTGATAGTTTTGTGGCAGTTATATTATATGATGATATACTTGATACATTTAGATTATTTATAATAGTATCATATGTAATTAAACTGGATGCATATATACTAGATACATTTTGTTGAACCACAGTAAAATTACTTAGATTTAGATTTACAAATTCACCATTATATGACGAGACATTTGATAGATATAATATAGACGACATATAAACAGCCGCAGTATATTTGTATCCCAATTGATTTGTATATAATGAACTTATACGTAGAGTTTCAGTCGGACGCTGGCGTCCATATACTAGTTCTAGAATATACGGGCTAGATGGGATAATGCTTCCAAAACTATAATCAAATGCGTTACTTGCAGAATATGCTCTAAGTGCAACATTTTTTGTTTGTCCATTATCCAAGCTTTGATTATATGCAACTTTAGATATATTTGTAGTACTCTGTAAAAAGGTTATAGAATTATACCCATTAGCAGCAATATTAAAATTAGTATTACATCCAGTTGTGTAAAATGTGCTGGCAACCATTACGTAGGATGATAATTCTAGATATGGTGCCACGTTACTCAAACTAGAAAAGGTCTTAGGAAGCCATGAAATAGATTCACTGAAAAGCGGGGCTTCTAAAGTATTATAACCATATGAATTATAAATTGGTGCAATAGAATATGATTGCCCGCCGTCTAGATAATCTGTCATATTTGTGAATTTTAGATAGTCGGTTTCGTTAATCTTGGAATATGTGAAATTTACTACGCAAATTGGCTGATCCGTTATATTATCTGTTATTGTATTTTCAACAGTTTTGAATGCATCCAAGCGTGGATATGGCAGACCTTTTGGTGTATAGTCTACACCATTTATATTGAATGCGAGATTGCCTTTCCATGATACCGAGAATGGATGTGGATCATCATTTGGAAAAAATGCAAATGTACCTTTTAGCGCATACATACTTGAAAATTTCACATTTGCTAGTGTGCTCATTGTAGATATTGTGGCATTACCAGACTGTATATCAAGTGATGTCGTATATATAGAGGGGCTGACTGGATTTCCAAAAGGCCGTGTATCATTAAATACATTATAGAAACTGGAATATGTGGGATAATATGTTATTTTAAATGGCGATACTGATGGACTATTTGATGGAATAGCGACTAAATTAGTATTTTCTAATTCTACAAGTGTAGACGCCCAATAATAGGGAGTTAAAATAGTTGATGTCGTAATTAGACGTGAATTATTAGAGGCTTGTTGATTCAGTATATCAATTTCAGATTGTAAAACGGATGCTGATGAAACTATATTTGACCCTGTAGATATACTAAAAAGATACCTATCTGTAAAATATGTGTACCAGACACTAGATATACCTCTTGAAAATCGATCAACATTTCCTATTATAGTTGAATTGTATGCAATCTTATCATCAATATTAGTAGACATTGTGCATATTGCAGATTGGAAGGTATTATATGATAATATTTGTCCATATGATGTAGAAAGAGTAGATAATTGAATACTTGTAACTGCTGTGCTAATTAGAAAATTTTCATTTCCTAAAAGTGTACTTAAAAGGGGTAATGTAATCGTTGATAAAGAAACTATAATTTGATTCTTTGCATAATTTGTTTTAATGACAACTACATCTTCACCAACAAAACTTAAAATAGAAGAAGGTCCTTGAGCTTCCATCACCATACTTTTACTTGTACTGGCTTCAATCGTATTTGCAGGAACATTACTGTATACAATCATTTTATTAAATGAATATGGTAGTGTGCTAACAAAGGGTAATTCTCTACCATCAAAAAACATGGTATTTGTCTGGGGGTCACCCGTAATAGTAATACCACCTGTTCCTACAAATAATACGTTACTGTTCACCTTATTAGCAACAGGGTCAAATGCAATAATAGAGTTTTCTTGCCCACTAATATCAAATTGTCCAAACGCTTTTGCATATAAGAGGGCTGTATTAGATGCCGTAGGATCATTTATAAGACCAGCATTTGGCCCATCAAGTAATGAGAATGTTGCATTTGTAGCTTGGTCAGCTGTATATGTGCCTACACTGGTCTTTATTCTATGAAAACTAGCACCATATAGAAGCGATGATAATGATGATGGAGTTGTCCAGAAAGTTCCACCTTCACCATCAGTTGCTAGAAACTGAAAGGCGGGTAAATTTATATTATTATCACCCTTAGTATATATTGTATTTACAGTGAGGTTCTCAATATATTCAGACCTTTCATAAGACGCCATACTATCTTTGATTAAGATTCTTTCAAAAGCCTATTCACTCGCATCTGTAAACTCGATACTCTATTCAGAAGGTGTTGCGTTAATCCATATCTTGCTTTATACAGTTGATCTGTGTCAAGTGATTTGAAATTACTAAAGCCGTACTCAGCCTTCTCATAGACTGAACTTGTAAATATCTGTTCAACTTCTTGACTGATAAATCCAATTGTTCTGGTTGCTGGTAATTGTAAAGTGCTGCGATATGATTCTTCCCAATTATATGAAACAAGTCGGAGACTAGACATTTGTTGAATTAATATTTCAATGCTTGGATTTGATATATGCTCTTTAATGCGACTATCAGATACAGTTAGCCAAGTAGTCCCAGATGGTTTTCTTGCATCACCTGTTGCAATATCTAGAGCATATCCTGGAGTTAGGGTATTTATTCCAACATATCCAAATGCACTTCGATTATATATACGCAGCAATGATAAATCTCCTTTATTAAAGCTAGTTGTTGAATAATGTGTTAAGAGAGACTGTTTTGAATTCGTTGGCACAGGATATAGAGTATTATACATTTCAAAATTTGGCAGGATTAAATCTGCAGCTGTCATAGTTATTTTTGGTTGAATAGATGTTCCACCTTGCACGTTTAATCTATATTCATTATTTGATGCAGTATTTATATTTACACTACTTATTATAAATGAGGATGTAAGAGAACTTAGATTATTAGTATTAATTGAATAGAATATTGTACTACGTGTTAACCATCTTGGAGCTATATCACCTTTTGCATATAAACTCGTGCTATAATCAGACATAGTAGGTAGGGCTTTATAATATATACTCGAACCTTCAAATGGTATTAGTGTAGATAAGAATGTAGATTGGACAGATGTGCTCAGTGAATTAAGATATACATATATTTCACCAGGTAGTAGGACATTCGTACCAGGAAATGCTTGTTTGGTTATATACGTGCTATAATTATTTGTTATAGTTGAAACAGAATTGAAATATGTAGCATTGCTATTATAGGCTGTTATTCCAGCACTAATAAAATTATCTATATTGATATTGATTTCATAAATAATAGTGCTATTTGTCGATAAAATCTGTTGATTTTCGTAGAAATACCCACTACTTACATATCGAGTGACGCTACTTATTGTGCTCATTATTGTAGAATTATATACAAAGGCCGTGCTAAATATGGATGATACACCTGGTGCTGAATTAACGAGATTAACCGCATTAGAATATGGTATTACAATTGAAGATATTGTGTGACTATAGTCTATATATGTTACACTTGTATTTGTACTTAATTCTGCATTCATAGTTGATATACCAGGAGCAGTTATATATGAATTAATTATATTATATATTCTAGAAGTATCCCTAACTATAGATGTGGATAATGAGGATACTCCAGAATTTATAGTGCTAAGAGTATTAATTACTGTGGCTCCCAATATATATGCCATATTTGCTGAGAATGTACTAAATACACTAAGGGATGTAGTAGATAAATTTGTATATCCTAGATAATTAGTAGATACATTGAGTGGTTTATAGAAAGATGCAAATGTAGAATCCAATATAGTACTCATTATATAGAGACCTGGTAGTGAATTAATTCGATTATAATATTCTATAGATGAAACTATTGAACTTACAGCAATTGTAGAAAATGTACTGAGTGGTTCAGCTAATACATTTGTACTCATCGCATTAATAAGATCTATATTAAGAGCACGTTGGTCTCTATTAATTCCAGCATTTCCAGTGCTAATAAATTGTGAAATACTAAATCCATCGAATGTAGGGATTTTAGTATTATCTATAGTTGATATAAGAAATGATGATATAGTAGATACTTGCTTGCCAAATGTTGATGCATAATTGAGTGTGCTTATAAATGTGCTTTGAATATCTACGTATAGAGTAGAGATTGACGATCCTCCATCAATATAATTGGGTGCATTTGCTACAGTCGCATTAATAGATGATCTGTATTCGTATAAACTGCTATTTGAATATCCCCAACCAGTTGATATACTTGATAATATATTTGGAAAGTTAGTACTTATATTTGTATAAAAGATTCCATTTACATTATTGAATATAGTCGATATTGAACTTAATCCTGGTCCGATATATCCTGAGGGCAATCCTGTCCAATAGAATGCTAAGGGATTAGTGCTTGGAAAGTCTCCACCAAGAAGAGGATTTGGATTTAATGTTACATTATACGTAAATTCTCCAGCGCGCTCTCTCGGTATATATTTTTTAATACCGGTTTGAATAAGTGTGGAAGCATTTGGTGCAAATAATGTATCATAAAATCCATCCACAGTTGTACTAACACCTGGATAAATGCTAGAATAATATTTGCTAACCGAACTATACGTATTATATACAATTGTAGAATTTATACTACATATATATTTTAGACTACTCAATGTACTTACACCCATATTACTATATGTATTAAGTGTTACATACGTTGTGCTTATAAATGATGATAAATTTGAGGTATTAACATATAAAGATGACGAGGTTTGGTCATATGTGGTTTGTATTGATGAAATCGCCTGTTCAAATAATACGCCACTTGAATAATTGTTTAGTAAAGGATTAAAGATGGAGTCAATCGGTTCATTTGTCCACTTGGAAAATGCACCAATGCTACTAACAATAGGAACATATGCCTTTGAAGATGACACTAGCAAACCCCTATTATAAAGTGTTGCTATTGTCAATAAGTCTATATCAAGGCTTGTTTGGGATAAAGCCATCTAAGATTGTGATTTTTTTTATTGCATGAATTTTATACACCACCCTCTAGTGTTGAAACTTGGGCTTCTAGTTTTTGAATTGTATTAAGTAGATACTTGGTGGCTCCAAATTCTAATTTGAATATTTGATCAGTATCAAGTGAATGAAAGTCATTTAGACCGTATTCATTTGTATATTTTATACTTTCTGGTAGAGACTTCTTAACTTCTTGGGCTATAAACCCATACTGTGCATTAGAACCCACACCAGTTTTTTCTTGAAATTCTTTTACAAAACTGTATGTTCGAAGAGGTATTTCTGATACTAGATTTGCACATGACATTAAATCAACTGTCTCGATATTTCTCTTCACACGTGAATCACTTGCCGTAACCCAATTCGTGCCGATTGGTTTTCTAGCATTTCCTACACCAATATCAAGAGCATATTCAGGATATGTTGTATTAATTCCTATATTTCCTTCATTAAGAGAATCTGAATGACGGATTGTTAGACTGCCATCATTGAAATATATAGTTGACTGTATAATATTCATGCGATTTCTTGAATTCATTATAATTGGAATCTCACCAGAATATATATCAAAATTTGATAATTGTATTGTTGGAATTGTATTTGAAGCATATCCGATACTATTGATTTTACCTGTTGTTACACCGATAGATCTTGTAGTCCATGAGATACCATTCGGTGAAGTCATAATTCGTTGTAAAGAACCTGCCGTTCCAGCAAGATTCCAGAGTGATCCATCCCAAGTAACTGTTTGAATTGTGCTCACTTGTGTTTCAGCTATAGGCACATATGTCCAATCAATACCATTATAACTATACATAAGATTCGATGAATTCCCGTTTGAACCTGCCACTAAAAACTTATCTCCATTCCACGCAACTGTCTGTGCTGTACTCAGTTGCGGTATTCCAATATCGGTCCATACAGACGCATTAAGACTGTATTTCATAGATGTTGTACCGCTTCCAGTTGCAACCCAAGTTCGTCCATTCGTAGCAACAGAATTGCCTTGACCAGAAAATGAGTTTGTTACTGCAGTCCATACACCACTAGGTGTTGTATATTGTATATTTTTACTTGGAGGAACTGAATTATTACCGACTGATACCCAAGCAAGACCATTCCATGCTAAGCCATTGATTGAATCCATTACAATTGCAGGTGCTGCATCTGTCCATGTGATTCCGTTATAACTTATTAGAAGATTTGGTGAATTAACAGATGTCCCTGCTAACCAATATGTCCCTGACCATTTAACGCATTTAACTGAATATGAACCTGCTGGTATAGTAGCATTCGTCCAACCAGAAGCTGGATTTATAGAATATTTTATTGAATTTGTTGTTGGGCTAGTTTCACCTACGATGACCCAAATCTTACCATTGTATCCAATATCATTAGCTTTTACTGTAAATCCTGGATCTGATGGACTTATTCTATATGTAGATTCCGCATTTGAGTTTATAAAAGCCGTATTCGGGTTTGCCACTCCAACTAATATATGGTTTGTGCTAGGTTGATTTGGCAAGAGGAGTTTGGCGCTTCCTACTATAGAAAGCGGATATTCAGTTGTAGATGATGTATTAATGCCAATTGATGATGCGTAGAGTGCAGAATTTATAGTGAGATTTGATGTGGTAATTAGATTCGTAGTAAACGTCGAAAATGTTGGAGAATAAATGTTTGCCTCTGAGACAGTTGATACTGATGTATAACTAGATACAAGATAATTCAAGGTTGTAAAGAATGAGCTTTCAACACCAACATAAGAAGAAAATAATCGTGAAACTGATGTACTAGCAAATGTTGAAACGTTGCTTGCCTGTGTAGCTTTAGATCCAATCTGTGTATTAACATAATTGGAAAAAGTTGTAATTGTATTATTAAGTGCAGTTATTGAGGCCGCAGGATTTAGATTTGAATATGTTAAAGCATCATTCGTACTGAGAGTATAATATTCACCTAATAGTGTACTATTATTTTGAGAGACTGTTATAACAGAATAATTTAGAATATCATATTGACTGGCGTATGGAGCCATTGATAATGTTAAGAATGATGAAAGAGATGATACACCAGGATCGGTTCTTAATGATGATGTAGTATATATATAGTTTGAGAAGGATGCGAATAATGTAGTGAGACTTGTACTTATAGATGAAAAATTGGGGTTTACAAAAGTGGAGAACGATGACAGACCTGGACCACAATAGATTGATCTATATACAGTTGATATATAACTAGAGACGGCTAATATATTTGATCCTTGTACCGTCGATAGAGTGCGTAGAGTGGAAACTGGAGACTGAAGAGCAAAAACAGTTGATATAGTTGAATATGCAGATGGCAGCATTGTAGAAAATGTTGAGAGCGTTGTCATATTGTTGTAATTATTACCGAACGATGTTGATAGTGTTGAAAGTGATACAGAGACAGCTTCTTGTTGAAGAATTACATAAGTATAGCCGACTGTGCAGATTGCTCTATTAATCGTATCAATCTGACTATAAAGAGATGTAGAAAATGTTGAAACAGTGTCACCCTTCAAAAACCCTGCGCTTGTAGATACTGATTGATATATGCCAGTTAAATATGTGCTCATTGTGCAAAGTCCTGGCGTACCAGCTGTTGCTTGAGCATTCACGATACTTGAAATATATGCCCTATTCATTACTGTAGAAATAGAGCAGATACCAGGTATTCCCCGTTGTATGATATAATAGGATGATAGTGTAGAAAGTGAATTATCGGTATATGTTGATAAATTGCTCAGCCCAGCGGTAGGGTTATAATTTGCAACACTATTGCTGAATCCAGTAAGCGTAGAAGTAATTAATGTTGATAATGTGCTGAAAGCTCCTCCTGAAGCAGCCTGAATAATATCATCAATACTATTATTAAATCCAATCATAGTTGATGCATCTTCACCTACAGTTGTTGATATACTATTAGCGGTATTAGTACTAAGTACTACTATTGCACTGCTTATATTGCTATAATAATTAGTAAAGAGTGTTGATATAGTACATACTGCGGGTGCTTGATTAAACGTTATTTCAAGTGTTGTACTAAAATCATTGAATAATGGAATGAATTGTGAAGAGATTGTTGAAATAGAATTACCCAGTGTGACAATGTTACGCTGCAAGGCTAATGTTTGAATATTTTGTCCTTGAAGAATATTATTGCCCGCAATTAATGATAGATATGCATCAGTATATGTAGAAGTTGTTGCAGTGCTAATATACGTGTTTACACTTCTTTGTGTAGTAGATATATCAATACCGACTGCAGTAGATATACTACTAATACCACTTGCTAAATTCAATTGATTTACTGATAGGTTATTTATAGATGTTATTATATCTGGTATAGTTGATGGTGTAAATAATATACCAGCGGTGCTTAGCACTTGTTCAGGTGTAAAGTATTGAAATTGTTTATATACATTACTACCTGCTGGAATAACTGGAATTGTATAAGATGAAATTTGTTCATTCGATTGAGCTTTTAAATATAGGTTTTGATATGTAAGCTCATCTATATCCAAAGTTCTCTTTGAAGAGGCCATTCTCTACTACTATGGTAAATGGTGAAAATTATGAATATGGTGCGCAAATACCCATATTCATAATTCTATTTATAAATGTAGATGGTCGGACAAGGAGGCCTTTTACAATTGGTCGCTCTTGGAAAACAGGATGTATTCTTAACTGGAAATCCTCAGATGACATGGTTTAAAATGGTTTACAGACGCTATACGACATTTGCAATTGAAAGTCAGCCAATGTATTTTGATGGTACACCTGATTTTGGTAAGAGAATTACATGTTTAGTTCCTCGTCGGGGTGATTTATTAAGTCAAGTAATTCTGGAACTGACCTTACCGGCATTGGAACTTCTTGATGGAACACCTGTATCATATGTAAATGCTATAGGTCATGCACTGATTCAAGAGATTTCAATTGAGATTGGAGAGCAGGAAATTGATAAGCAGACTGGAGAATGGATGGAGATTTGGTCGAATTATACAACCACGAAGGACAAACAGACTGGGTTTTATAATATGATAGGGAAACTCGATGGATATTCTCCACCGACACTTAACGGACCAATTAAGCTATATATACCCTTGCGATTCTGGTTTTGTCGTAATCCTGGTTTGGCGTTACCATTAGTGGCTCTTCAGTATCATCCAATCCGTATTAATCTTACAATAAGGCCTCTCAATCAATTGTTTTTCTCGCAAGCTTTAACTACACCGGCATGCAACAGTCTAGAAGTGAAACCGGCACATATAACTGATTTGATGTTGTGGGGGGACTATATATATCTTGATCCTGAAGAGCGTCGTAGATTTGTTAGTTCAACACACGAGTATTTGATAGAACAAATTCAATATACTCCTCCGATTCCAATCGCTCCCGGTGCTACAAACGGGTCTCTTCGTTTAGAATTTAACCATCCAATTCGTGAGATGTTTTGGTATGTAAAGAGGGATGACATGACACGTTATCATGAATATTTCAATTACAGTTCTTTAGGAACATTTGAGGTTGGAACTAGACGTGATATATTATTGGATGCAGTTCTTCAACTTGATGGGTTTGACCGATTTCAAGTTCGTGATGCTGGATATTTCCGACTTGTTCAACCTTGGCAGTATCATACGGTTGTTCCAGAAGAGTCATTCGTCTATTCGTATAGCTTTGCTTTAAAACCGGAAGAAGTACAGCCATGTGGCTCAATGAATGCGAGCCGTATGGATTCTATAGTTCTACAAGTGAATATTGATCCTAATTTGAGAAACTTAGGAACCTTACATACACGAGTGTATGCTATTAATCATAACGTATTCCGTGTTGCAGATGGATTTGGAGGTGTTCTATTTACAATTTAATTCTAGTGCAATTAAGTATTAAGCGATAAATTATAGATTTATAGCATCATGTAGGATAGAGGGAAATGAATGTAGATATTGGTATAACACAGGGTTCCTATTGGGGTGGGGCCCAAATACCCTATTGGTTATATATGGTTATAGCTATATTTCCAATTACGGGCCTTTTAGGACTCGATCATTTACTCTTAAGAAGCCCAAAGACCTTCATTTTAAAATTATTGACCATGATACCATTATTTGGATTCTGGTATTTCTACGATATTGCTCAAGCAGTTGGTGAAAGAGAATTGGTTGAAAAATATGGATTAGGAGTTCCTTATTATGGCCCAATAGGTTTGGGTGCAGGTATGTTTATAAATAAAGATGCAAAAAACTTAGCGCCTGCAGATGTTCCAAAGCCTTGGATATTTATGGCATATGTATTTGTCAGTGTATTATTTATAGCCTTTCCTCTCAATAAACTAGTCATCGGTGACTATTGGGGTGCAATAGGACATGTATGCATGTATTTATCTGGTATATTTACATTGGGATTAACCATATTATTAGCAATTGGCTGGGGATTTTATGATATATATAGGATATTATTTGATACAAGGGGTCTTTTTGAAAAGGGTGCAGGTCGTATATTTCCGGCAACGTGGTTTATGGATCCCAATTTCAATAAGGGTGCACTTGGACCAAGTAAAGCGGTTCCTAAAATACCCGAGACTCTATTTGAAAAGACAGCAGACGCTGTATCAAAGGTTCCATTAAGTGCTGCACAAGCTGCTTCAACTATTACAACTGCATATGGTAAGGCTGTTGCTGGGGTTGTGGGAGCAGCTGGACAAGTGACTAAGGATGCAGTTGAAGCAGCAGATGCTTCTACTGTCGGTTTTGTAAAAGAGACTGCTAAAAATGCTCAAGAAGTAATGAGTACAGCTACTGGAGCAGTAACAAATGTTGTAGGAGCTACTGCAGGCACTGTTACAAAGACAGCAGATGCTGCTGGGGGATTACTTGAGGTAGTAGCAAAACTTCCAGGAATTCTTGAAAAGGTTGGATCTGCTGGCCCCCCTAAACAGGCTGGAGGTGCAATGATGGATTCTGCATCAACCTCATCTACAGTCCTATTATTTAGTGTAGCTTTAGTGGCGTTTGGAGGATACGTTTTATATAGTATGAAAAAAACACTTGGTCCAGGTATAAATGTCGAGTCAGATGACCCCCCTCCAAACCCAAGAACAGTTCGAAAAGCTTCTGAAACCAGTTGATGAAACTGGTAAAGCGGCGCCTGAAGCAGTGATAGTTTATTTTACGGCATCGTGGTGTGGGGCGTGTAAGCGTATTGATTTTGATAGCCTACTCTCATCTACACCTAAGACACTTGTATGGTACAAGTGTGATGTAGATGAAAATAAGTATACTCTTGGATACTGTGGTTTAACTAAAATCCCATCTTTTGCACTTATAAAGGATGGAAAGTTTTTTGGTAAATTCAGTAGTTCTGACACACTTACAATATTTGACAATCTTAAGATGGCATTTTTTGAATAGATAATATAGAATGGAACCGGTTGCGGCAGTAAAAAAGGCTAAGAGACGAGATTTAATGGATAATATTAAATCCCGTGTAAATGCTGGATATAATGTCAGTCACCTTAAAAAGAATGAAAAAGATTTAAAGGATAAGGTAAAGTTCTTTGAGAAAAAAGATGCTACCGGTGAACTTAAAGAGTATATGCGACCAAGATATGAATTAGCAAAACAGTTGCTTGGTAGAATAACAGAACTTAAACCCGGTCAGCCTGCAATAATGCCTGCGCCTTTTGCTTCATCTATGGCTTCATCACCAGTTTCAGCAGTAGCTTCGCAAGCAGCTTCGCAAGCAGCTTCGCAAGCAGCTTCGCCAGTAGATTCGCCAGTAGCTCCAGCTATGGGCGGACCTATGACTATATCTGGAACAGCAGCTGCGCCATTAGGTGCATCGCTAGGTGCGCCACTAGGTGCATCGCTACCAGCTTCATCTACCGGATTTGCTAATGCTGCACCTATTGTTAATACATTTAATCCCGTTGCATCAAAGTCGCGAAGAAGATCAAAAGGGTCTTTGAAATTACGTGTGCCACCAACTCTTTCAAGCTCACCGATTTTTAATCCTCCACCGGCAAGTCCTCCTCCACTCACTATTCCAACTGGACGCTACGATGCAAATGGCACGTTTCATGTAAATGCTGTTCCAAGAAGTCCATTTCCGGCTAATGTTTTGAGTACACTTGGAAATGCTCCAAGTGGAGTATTTGGCCTCCTTAAAAAGGGGCGTAGCAAAACTATAAAAAAGCGCCTCTCAAGTCCAATTGTTAATAAGTATTTAGTAGAGGCTACACAGCAATTCCTACCACTTCCAGAACTATATGACCCATACACTGGGAGAAAGTTTGCAGCTGAAGAAGATCCAATGCCAGAAATTGAGCGCGCATATAATATGTTAATGGATATATATAATAAAGCGCAGAAAAAGGCAGCAACTCTAAGAAAACGTGGGTCTAGATAGATAAGAGATGGTTCACTATGATATATGTATAATAGGCGCCGGTATGGCCGGCCTCTATTGTGCATTAGAACTCAGTAAAAAATACCCCACAATGCATATATGTATTCTTGAGAAGTATGCATTTATAGGTGGTCGAACATCAACCTTTCATCACGATGGTATGCAATGGGAAGCAGGTGCAGGACGTCTTCATAAAACACATACAAATGTTATTAAGCTTATAGATCACTATGGTCTTACTCAGATTCCTATAGACGATCAAATAGAAATACGGCCTAATTCTTCAACTGTAATGCCAGTCGAGTTTTCAAATTGTCTAAATACTTTGGCTCTTGAATCTTTGGATCCACTCATCTTAAGAACACACACCCTAAAGGAGCTTGCCACTAAGGTCATGGGTCCAAGTAAGGCGAATGAACTCTTAGATACTTATGAATATAGATCCGAGCTAGATACTCTAAAGGCTGACAATGGTCTTTATTCACTCAATCATGAACTTGGTAGCCCTAGTGACTTCTTCATAATTAAGGAGGGGTTTTCAGCTCTTGTTGGTGCAATGAAACGTGATATAGAAACAAGGGGTGTTGAAATTATGCGAGAGTATGAGGCAACAGATATATTAATACATGATGACCACTATAAACTTCCTATTCGGAATAAACCAGCTGTGCAAGCAAGGAAGGTTATAGTTGCAGTAACAAGGAATGACTTGGCTCATATGCCGTGTTTCAATGGATTACCAATTCTCAAACAGGTCAAAATGAGACCTCTTGTACGCATGTATGCAGTCTTCCCTAAGGTGAATGGACAGGTCTGGTTCAATGATGTAAAAAAGTTCGTATGTCCTGCGCCTGTTAGATATGTTATTCCTGTAAATCCTGCTGAGGGTATTATAATGATATCATATACTGATGGAAAAGATGCCGAGTACTGGATAAAGGCGATAAAGAATAAAGGTGAGAGCTCTGTAATAAAAGAAGTAATGAAACAGGTGCGTGAGCTATTCCCTAGTAAAACGATTCCAGATCCCACATATTTTAAAATTCATTCTTGGTCCGATGGCTGTTCGTATTGGACACCAGGTGATTATGATTTTAATAAGGTGTCAAAGGCTTCCGTAAGACCATTACCGAAGTCAATGCCAGGTGTATATATGTGTGGAGAATCTTGGGCTTATGCGCAGGCTTGGGTAAAGTGTGCAATAGATCAGGCAGAACATGCGCTTGATGCTTTGTATGAGGATAATTGAATTTTTATAAAAAACTATTATTAGATGGCTGAAAATCGTTTAACTAGAAGCACTAGAAACAATAAATTAGCTCCGGTAAATATTAATTCTAGTGATTTACTTACACGTTTAAGTAATATCAATACTGATGATATTTCAATTAACTACCTCAAGTATATTATTAATAACCATATATCATCTGATGATTTTACGGTGTGCCCTATTATTGATATTAGTTTGAATACCACACATACATCATTAAAAATATTAACAAAGATGTTAAAAACATCAGATAATTTAACAATTAAAGAAATTTATAATATTCTAACCAATAATGGACAAGGATTAATTATAAATAATAAAAGTGGTGGACACATCCGTAAAAACCGATTTTCAGGAACTAAAGATATTGATATAAATATTGTTGAATGGAATAGACTTGCAAATATTATTTATACTGGTAGCCCTGATGATATGATATCAAGACTTAGGGGAATGTATGTATTTCCAGAAAAACGAGTATCTAAATTTCAATTAACACATGCACAATTACTAGAAGAAAATATTGGAATACCTGCCGTTAATAATGATGAGCCATTCGTTACAACTGAAATATTAAACGGAGTAATTAAAAATATATTAGAAGAAAACAGTAAGCGTCCTACAAGAAATTTAAACGAGTCCATTTACCGAATGAGTGATAGTGTATATGAAGGTTCTAATGAAGTAATGAATGCGATTGAGATCTTTTTAGAAAACACAATAGAATCATCTATTGTATCTAATAGTGAATTAGTAAATGGAAAGTTCTTAGCAGAATTTAAAGTAGGTGAATCTGTAGATGCAGATGCTGAAAGAACTGCATCAAAATTTAGAATATTTTGGCAATTTTCAGATACAAGAGTTTTAGTAGATGTAATGTGGAATAAATTGATTTGTTATTTACTGGATACTGATCTTATAAATAGAAATATAATCTTACATGATTTTTCTTGCGGAATAATTAATACACCTCAAACATATGGAATACAATATACAAAGGATGGTCCAGCAGACATTGTACAATTTGATTTTACAAAATGTTATGATTCTGTTTTATGGGAAGTAATAGAGTTATTATTAACAAAGTGTTTTAAACGGCGATTTAATTACAAATTCAACGATGAAACTCGTGCAAATAAATATTCTCATTATTTTGTTAATATCTATATGACATTATTAAGAAATTCTATAATGGACTATAATGGTAATCCTATACTTATAACTACAGGATTACCAACAGGATTAATATCATCTCGTGCAGTAATAGCATGGTGTTTGGAGGAAATAATATATATGTGGTTAGAAAAAATTGATTATAAGATAGAAGAAGATTTTATTATAAAAGTATATGTAGATGATATTTTTATTAGATTCTTAACTACACGTGCTAAATCGAATGCATCAGAAATAGTACAAAGCTTCTGGGATTTTATGCAGAGTTTTGGATTTACATTTAATTCTAAAAAGTGTCTTGCTGATCCTGCTTTAAACATTAAATTAATAACTAAAACGGATGGTGCTAATAATGTCCAATTTGAATTGCCAGAATTGACAGTAAGAGATAAATATCTAGGTATACCATATACACGTGACCCAAAAATATATTTAGAAGTATTATTTACAGAAATACCTAATAAAAAAATGGAGTTTACAAAATTTAATTCATGGTTAGCAATTATTGGAGTTCTTGAACATCCTAGATTAATACATTACTATAAATGGAAACTACGCCCATTTTTTATTCGTGAACCTAGTTACAAAGAACTAAAGGATTGGCTTATTGAAAATACTTTAGGAAATTATAAAGCATTGACTATTGAAGATTCTGTCCCATTTATTAGAAAGACTGCACTATCAAGAGAACGAGTCACTGAATTATCTGCAAGTGATATAAAATCTCTAATAGAAAATGAGGTCATATTAAAATCATCAAATAAGTCAGGGTTTATAGAACAAATAGCGCAAGGATATGAGCAAACCATTCATCTTAATGGTAATTTTGAGAAGCTTGAACAAACACAATTAAATATAATTATGTTAGAAACTGGTGCATCTATTACTAAAAATCCTGATAATACAATAACTATTACTGGTCCAGAACAGGCATGTAATATTGCAAAAAAATATATTCTTGACAAGCATAATAATATTTCAGTTTCTCCTAATTCTAATGTAAACCCATCTCTAAAACCGCCGAGTGATAACAAGGTAATAAAAGTTAAAGTTAGATTTTCAGATAATGATGTTGGTTGGTATAATTTAAGAGATCTTTTAATAGAAAGTGGAACTATTTCTACATTTAACGATGGTCGTGAATTTAAAATCGTAGTTTCATCGTCATTTTGGCCAATGAAAGGTGGAAAATTAACTAGGCGTAAAAGGAAAAATAAAACCATTACTGCCAAAAAAAGAAAGTAAAGGTATCATCATTAATAACGTAATTTCTAAAAGCAAAGCTTATAGAAATTAAGTAGTTTAAAATAGGTCATCTAAAAAATAAGCTTTTTATCTTCAATAAGTCTATTATAAATATAATTTACTAATTTATTAGGAGCTAATTCATTTAATTTTGATTCATTAAATGCAGTAATTCTATTTGATTCATCATTTTTAGAGAATTTTGCTAAATCAAAGTCTACAATATAGACATCATTCGCCTTTGATACCATTACATTGCCTTGATGTAAATCATGATGAATAACCCCTGCATTATTTAACTTCTTTATTTTTTTACTAAGTTGTTCTATAGCATCTGCCTTTTTTTCAGATGATTTCCACTTCATATCTGTCCATGATTTACCTTCAATATACTCAAATACTTTTACGATTTGCACTTCTCCACTTTTTCCAAACATAATAAAACAGTCGTAAAATTTAGGACCAATATTAAGCTTCCCGGCGATTTTACTAATAGCCGTAGCATCAGCGACACGAGGTGCAGTCTGTGATGAAGGTCCCCAAGAATCAAATTTAAATGCTTCTATTTTAATTGCCACATAAGTTGTACCCTTTGGCACATTTTTAACACATGATGGCGGCTTAGTCTTAAAAACACTTCCATAAAATCCGGAACCTAGTAGTTTTGCATGCTTTTCAAATTTTTCAACACACTTCTTAAATTCATCACTTGTTTCCATACGGATTCCATATTTACTCCAATATTTTGGTTCTCTTATTTTAGTATTCGTTAGAATTCCAGTTATAATGGTTTTAAAGGAATATAAAAGGGGGTGCTCGGGTGGTTCAGGTACATCCATAGTTGGTTTATATTCTGAAATGTATTTTATAACAGTTGGTTCAAACTTTTTTAAATCAAGAGGTTGATCATTCATTCTATTTAATGTCTCCGTTTATTTGTCTTCTTAACTTTTTTACCCTTATGTTTTCGCACAGTTTTACGTTTTCCACCGTCTTTCTTATTACCGGGAGATTGAGGTCGTATTTGTCCAATTGGGAAGACAGATGTTTGACGAAAACCTCTTTGCATCCCGATTAAATCCCTTCGCCTTTGTTGAGTTTGTCTCTGCCGTTCTAGCTCTGCTCTCTTTGCAGCTTCTCGCGCCTCTGCCTCTGCCCTTATTTGTGCTAATTCCGCATTCGTGGGAGGTCGGTTATTGCTATTCAGTGGAGGCCTAGCAAATACTGCGGCGGCGTTTGATGGGAGTGTTGGCCCTTTAAAGAATTTGGCAGCGTTTGATTCGGGTTTAGGATAAATAGTGGATTCGGCGATAGCTGTGGCTAATTTTGGCGCATTGGCAAATACAGCAGGATATTGAAGCGCTATAATTCTCTTTGGTTTAACTCTTGATTTTACTGTTGCCTCTGCCCATTTTTCTGAAAATGGTAAGATGGGTTCCATTATACTATTATATAATGCGAAAAAATATAGAATTTCATCTTATGCTAAGGCACTCGTAGCCAATGCATCTACTTGATGATTAAACATCCAAGGAAACATGTGCTGAGCACCCTCCTTATGCCCTTTGACCCACTTATATTCTAAGATGTGACCAAGCCTAGTTGTCCTATCAACAAGCTGTTTTACTAAGTCAAGGTGCTGAATGGGACCACCCTGTTTTGTCCACCCCTTGCGTTTCCAGGATGGTCCCCAAACAGACGCACAGTTAATTGCATATTGACTGTCTGACCAAACTTTAATATGTCCCGGATACATCTCAGCGGCTTCTACACCTTTTAGAAGCGCCTGAAGTTCAGCTCTTTGATTTGTTTGGGGTTCTGATTTCGGAATGGGTCCGGAAATTCTATTGAGGATTTTGTAGTCGGGGTCCGATACTATAATAACACCCCAAGCAGCATTTGCACCTCTTTTTCCATTATTTGTACATGCCCCATCCGTGAAAACGTGCGTAAACAACCGTTTTTGTTCTGAAGGTAATGGTAGAGGTAAATGGACTACCACGTTATTCTGGCTCTCTTCCACGTGTTCTTCGTCGCCCCCCTTTTGATATATGTAGGCGTCCAGAGGGCCAGTACGCCGGAACTTGTGTTTAACGGACTTATCGTTTTGGCCATCGTCATTTTCTCGTATCATCTGTATAGAGCTTACACTAAATGGTTAAGCCAGTCATCAAGTTTATGGGTAAATCTCATGCATATTGGTTTAATCGCACCCTTACTCTTTTGGATTGGCTATTACAAAAAAGATACTACGAGACCAGCATTTGAAATGCTTCTCT
>Ga0214919_10005198_pt1 | contig 18601 bp, 17 predicted proteins | sample LL1503_MetaG_FD_177994 | JGI IMG/M metagenome (GOLD analysis project Ga0214919, IMG submission 177994) | Freshwater microbial communities from Lake Lanier, Atlanta, Georgia, United States - LL-1503 | ecosystem: Environmental > Aquatic > Freshwater > Lake | place: USA: Georgia | collected...
TCAGCCTGTCGTGGTTGATTCATTTATTAATCAACCTCCTCAACCTTCGGCCCCACCTCGGGCTCAGTCGAAGCACCGTGCTTCACCGGTCCATCAGGGTTGCTGTAGTCCGTCGCACCATACAGCTTCATGAGCAGAGGACGCACAAGTTCCTCCACCCGCTTCTTCTCCGTCTTGAAGTCCTCCGTCTCAGCATCACCGTGCGCCTCCAGCCATGTCATACCTGTCTGGAGGTGGTCCTCCGCCGCCTTGCGGTCCTCCTCGCTCAGCTTCTCCTTCGTCTTCTCCTCGCGCATCGTGTTGCGCGCATTGTAGAGATACGACTCCAGGTCATTCTTCGCCTCCACCTTCTCCATGTTCTTCTTGTCGTCCTCGGCATACTGCTCCGCCGTCGCCACCATCTTCTCAATCTGCTCCTTGGTCAGACGACCCTTGTCATTCGTGATGGTGATCTTGTTCGTCTTGCCACTACCCTTCTCCACCGCAGACACATTCAGGATACCGTTCGCATCCATGTCATAGGTGATCTCAATCTGCGGCACACCGCGCGGCATCGGCGGGATACCGTCCAGACGGAACTTGCCGAGCAGATTGTTGTCGCGCGTCATCGCGCGCTCGCCCTCAAAGATGAGGATATCCACTGCCGCCTGGTTATCCGAATACGTAGAGAACGTCTGCGTCTTCTTCGTGGGGATGGTCGTGTTGCGCTTGATGAGCGGCGTCATGACACCGCCTGCCGTCTCAATGCCGAGGGATAGCGGCGCAACGTCCAGCAGAAGGAGCTCGCTGGTGCGGTCGTCCTTGCTGTCGCCCTTCGTGAGGATGTGCGCCTGGACCGCCGCGCCATAGGCTACCGCCTCGTCGGGGTTCACGCTGTCGTTCAGCTTCTTGCCGCCAAAATAGTCGCTCAGAAGCTGGCGGACACGCGGAATGCGCGAGGAGCCGCCGACCATTACAATCTCGTGAATCTGCTCCTTCGACATCTTGGCGTCGCGGAGGAGGCCGTCCAGCGGACCCAGGCAGCGCTGGAAGAGGGCGTCGCATAGGCTCTCAAACTTCGCGCGCGTCAGCGGCACCTGGAGATCCTGGCCGTCCGCCAGCGAATCCACCTCAATCGTCGACTGCGTGGCGGCGGACAGGTTGCGCTTGGCGCGCTCGCAGGCCGTGCGGAGGCGGCGCAGGGCCTTCGCATTGTCCTTCAGGTCCACCTTCGTCTTCTTCTTGAACTCGCTGACGCAGTAGTCAACGAGGATGTTGTCAAAGTCCTCGCCGCCGAGGTGAGTGTCGCCGGCCGTCGCCTTGACCTCGAAGATGCCGCCATCAATCGTCAGGATGCTGAGGTCGTGCGTGCCGCCGCCGCAGTCAAAGATGAGCACATTCTGCTCACCGACCTTGGACGAGCGGTCCAGGCCATACGCGATGGCGGCCGCCGTCGGCTCGTTGATGATGCGCAGAACGTTGAGGCCAGCAATGACGCCCGCATCCTTCGTCGCCTGACGCTGGGCGTCATTGAAATACGCAGGCACCGTGATGACCGCATTCTTCACCTCGCCACCGAGATACGCCTCCGCAATCGCCTTCATCTTCTGGAGAACGGCCGCGGAGATCTCCTCGGGCTGGAAGCGCTTCGTCTCGCCCTTATACTGGACCTGGATCACCGGCTTCTCGGCCGCGCCCTCGAGAACCTTGAAAGGCCAGTGCTTCATGTCGCTCTGCACGAGCGAATCGTTGAAGCGACGACCCATAAGACGCTTCGCATCAAAGACTGTATTTGCAGGGTTGGACGCCGCCACACCCTTCGCCGCATCACCGACAAGACGCTCCTCGTCCGTATACGATACATATGAAGGTGTAGTGCGATTTCCCTGATCATTTGCGATAATCTCTACGCGGTCATTCTGCCAGACGCCAACGCAAGAATAGGTCGTGCCGAGGTCAATACCGATGGCAGGAATATCCTTCATATGAATAGTTGTTGCTAAAAGATTTTAAGCCCTTCTTGTTTTACGCCCTCTGCGTCTACCCCCATGTAGACGTCTTAAAGTTCCGATACTCTGCCCGACCGCTGACTGAGAAAGCATATTGCGATACAGTTTGTTATACTTGTCAGTTCCAAGTGGGTTGAATTTATGGTGAATAAACATGGGTGATGCGTTTCTAATAGAAGTCCACTGAGGCCCAGCATTTGCGCGGTCATCAATTAAGATGGGGTGTGGCTCAACTGTGTTAAACAACTGCTTCTGCTCTGGGCGGCAGAATATCATGATGATATCATTTACACCCGCGGCCTCCTCTAGTCTCTTCAGTTCATCATGTAGAGCTTCCTTATTCACCTCCTCTTCATTCTCAGATACACTTATTATGTGAATAACTCCCCCTGACTGGAGAAAATTAGTGCGGATCCACGCCGCCTTACCTTCTTCGGCCCACTTACGAAAGGGGGAAACGGGGCAACCCGTTAAGAAAATGGGGCACTTTTGCCCAGAGCGGAAGAGAAAATCATTCACGGCGACCCAGAGTCGCGTTGCGGCTGGAAGAATTTCAAGCTCATCAAAGAAGTGCCGATTATTCTCTTCTGTGAACTCGCCATATGGATCTTTCTTCATGAGTATATTCCACCGCTGGAATTGAGTTAGCTGTTTCTCCTGTTGCGGCGTAATTCTCTTCTCAGCCAGAATCTCCTGGAATCGCGTCTCAAAGTCGCAGAAAACACCGTCCATATCTAAGAAAAGTTTGCTCTTATACACGGTGCGATTGTTGATGTAAACAACCTGTTCTATGCGACCAGCAAGTATATACTGCTTGAGAAAATAATCAACTGAATAATTAAATGCCTGCTTTATAAGGGTGTAAATATATTCAGGAGAGATGGCGCGAAAAAAGGGAAATGATATTTCGTCTGATTGACTCGGATTTCTAAATTGTGTAATAAGTTCATCTATATATTTTGTATAAGAATCAGCACTATTGGTGCCAAGATATTCGAGTCTCTCCTCGCCAATCGCTTTATCCACGAGTTTCTGAATAATAGAAAGTTCACCCGATTTTGAATAGGGAGAAAGTGATCGTTTTATATAGATGGCATAATTTACGAGCAACTCTCTATATGCCTCTAAATTTTCAACCGATTCCATTTTAGATTTAGTAAATGTTTCAACAGCGCGTGTATAGGATCGTCTTGTAATTTCATTCTTATCAAGAAGTGGGTAGACGACATATATACGATAATTGATAGGAATTGTCTCATCTCCGAAACTTGTGCGGTCAATTGTCGGAATTCCCTCAGTATACTTAATTCTTCCAAGGTAAGGCTCCCAGTGGTTCTCAAAAAGAATATCTTCGCCAAATTGATTTTCAGACCGCTGCGGCTTGCCGCGCCCATATCCACCACCGAGAGTCTCATAGATTATATTTACATTCGCACTAAAACATTTCTTCATAAAGTCAGTCATTTTCTTATAAAGAATAGTTCCCTCTGAGTTTGAGTCTTTGTCGCGCGCCATGAAATACGCATTGCTCAATGAGGCATAGAGAATTTTCTCAAACAATTTGAAGAGCCTCCTATTGTCCTTGGGTTGGCTGTCGAATCTCAGCATCTCCGCAATTTCGCCACTTAATGCGGGGAGTTTTATGGCAGCCTTTTGTAAGAGTTTGCGTATCTCTATCCACTGCCCTCTTGCAAAGAAAAGAGCCTTCGCCTTCTCATATTCCAACTTTGCCACAACGGTTTCAGAGCGAAATGGAACATAGGACTCGACCAGCTTGTCGGTTGAATAGTCAACATAGTTTTCAATAGGCTGACCGAGACTCTTAATAAAGTCAGTCACTTTGGATGAGCTTTTACCTGAACCAGGAGGGCCCCATTTCAAGACATAGATAGGATTTTCACTGGAAGGTAAATCTTCTAGCTTTCGCCCATTACACATAATTTCTTCAATCTTTTCGGGTGTAAATTGGTCTTGTTTGAAAAAAAGAGCGCCGCCTTTTTGTTGACGCCTCGTCTTCCAGGGCATCTCTATTTAACAAGCACAATTTTCTTGGGTCTCGGTGTAAAGTTCCACTCCGTCTGTATTCTAGCCCACGCCTCCTGCCTCGTCTCATAAAGGCTCAGGTCAAGACTAAGGCGTGTCGCATCATGTGTCCACGAAACGAGCCCTAAAGAGGGAGCCGTTCCATATAAACTCATGAACTGCCGATGCACCGCCTCCGTTGCATCGGCGACCGAGAATCCCCGCCCATGACTCTTCTCTTGGTCGGCCTCTGACCATTCGTCTGGAATATCATCCGGGAAATAGAGGTCGTAAAATGCCTCCTTTGACGCGTCGTTCTTATAGATAGGCTTCCAGCCACCAAACTCGGCAGCAATTGTATCCCAGTAGGGCGAGCCATGAAGAGCCGTGAGTGGCTCTCGGATTTCCTCGATATTTGTGGTGGTTCGTGGCATCCTGCCGCGCTCAGAATAGAGTAGACATGCCTCGGAGCGCGTCTTAAATTGGCGCCGTGCCCTCCGCCCCTCCAGCTCGGACCACTCCGCCACCAGCCTCTCGTCAACATAATATTTAGGCGCGGTCGCGACCTTGGGTTGACATACTAGAAGAAGCGCAGCTGCCCTGCTCTCCCAGACAAACTCTGTCTGCTCCTTGAGAAGCTCGAGCACTGGCCTTGTCTTTGGAGTAGATAGGCTCAGAAGGAGAGGCCAGGCACCACCTCCTTCTGAGGTAGAAGACCAGCGACACCGCAGCAAGATCCACGCGAAGAGTGTCTTTCGCTGTTTAATGGCCGCCATCTCGGGTGTCTGGCCTGTCACTCTAAACGCGAATGTATCAGGTTGCTTCATCCAGTCAGCCGAGCCCCTTGATAGCAAGTAGAAGATGCTCGCATCCTTCTCTCCAGCGCAGAGGGCACCGACAAACGGAAGAATGTCTTCGGGACCTAGCTCGTCGCGCTTCATGACGGCAAGGAGGTCAACCAGAACTGAAGGAGAGCCGCCACCATAAAACCAGGCGCGCAGCATGATTTTCAGGAGTTCGGCGCCCATGAGTGTATCACAGAGCTCCATAGACCAGAACAACCCCTCTCGGTAATTTCGCTTCAACAGAGCCAAGTAACAACATGCTTTCACCTCATCAATACGATAAAGATGGCGTGATAACATTATGGTGGAAAACTCTATAGCACACTTAAACTTTCAAATTTAACCTACACTAAAGTAGTCGCATGTTCGTCATTCCGCCAGCAGACAACGCAAATGAAATAGTCGCAAGGTTGTGGTTGGGAAACGCCAAAGCCGCCCACGACGAAGCGTTTCTAAAGGGAAAGGGAATCTTCACTGTTTTCAACTGCAGTAAGGATATCCCGTTTCACTCTCTTGCAAAGCGCTGTTATAGAGTGCCGGTTGACGATAACCTGAGACCCGAAGAGATTCGGAACATGGAGCTCTGGTCATTTGAAACAATCAGCAAACTGTGTCAGGAATATAGGAACGGCGCGACAATCCTGGTTCACTGTGCGGCAGGTATGCAGCGATCGGCAGCTGTCGTCGCGATGTTTCTCTTGGCTACAGCGAAGGTCTCCTCAGACGAGGCGATGGCCCACGTCCGCTCCAAGCGGCCTATCGCATTCATGCCGATGGCGAATTTCGGTCCTGCAATCAAGGGGTTTGAGCGGTCTCTGCAGAAGATTCAGGCGGAGGAAGCATCCAAATAGAGGGACGGGTCAATCCGAACAACCGCGTCCATCTTGAATCCATTCGTTTTCTTCTTCTCACCTGGTTCTCCAACCAGCGGATAGCCGCGAGGATTGCTCGTAAGTAGCACAGTATTTGCCTGACCCGTCGTCGCAGTCCATGTATAATTCTCCGTGTTCGGCACATGACAGTGGCCATATAACCACGCAACCAGCGGCGGCCGCAGCAAAAGCTCCAGCTCGGGCGCATTCGTGCTGCTCGTCTTCTCCTGAATCCACTCCTCTTCTGTCAGCCACGGCAGAGGGGCGTAGCAGCCCAGCACAACAACCGGCTTCAGGCAGCCGGCCAAATAAGTCTGTAACCAGCGGCGACACCGATTGTATTCATACAAAAACAGACCCTTGTCGGCCGGACACGGATCTGATTTTGCCCAAATCTTTCCAGTCACGTGGAGCATGACTTCATCTCGCGGCCGCCGCCAGAGAGGACACCCCAGAAGGACGAGTCCGTCGTCACTTCCCATCGCCTCACAGTAAAGGACGTGGACATTCTGAAATGATGACGTCCGATGTTTCATGGCCGCCACCGCATCGTCTATACGCGCGAAGCCGGAGTACCAGACCTCTAAATCACCGGGAATCCAGACAACCGTCTTCCACTTCTCAGAACACCACTCAAAAAAAGGGCGGAGGTGAGCATTGTCTAAGGGGCAGATGTCTCCTAGGAGAACAAGCACAGGAGCAACGGGTTTCAAGACCTCTTCATAAGTTGTCTTGGGCCAACGTTCTAAATGTAAATCGCTCGCATACTGCAGTCTCATGTGAGCTTCTGAGCTAGAAGCTCAATTTTTCCGGTCGTGTCTAACGGGAACTGGAACTTCAGAAGAGGCTTCCCGAGGAGCTCGATAAACTCGGGGCCGAACTCAATCGGAAGAATGTTCCACTCACCGTATTGGATGAAGATTGTGTGGAGGAGGGGCTTCTCACCTGCAGCTACTGGCACAACAATTCCTAGAGGATACCATGTGATTGTGTCAGGCTCGCTCGTAGTGAAACGGACGCCGGTCCAGACGAAGCCAGGCAGGCACTTGGGAACTTCAACCACAACCTTCTCCTTCTTGACGAAGAACTCGTGATAAATCTCAGAGTGTGCGATATCTTGCGGGCACTCCGTATCACACTTCTGATTCCAGGGCCAGTGCGAGAAACAGCGAGGGTCCATTCTATATTCTATCGGGTGTCCCTAAATTCCGCATGTGCCGCGTTCAAATTTTTGCTTCGGTTACCAGTAACACCCACCCTCTATACCATCAGCACCACCAGGCGTCTCCTCTAGTGACGGCCAGACCCACGCATCCGTCCAGAATTTGGAAATAACATCGTGATTTGCCCAGCGCTTACCCTTGATGCCGAAGAGGACCTGTGTCGCACCGCCCAGCACAATGCACTGGAGGCCCCGTCGCTTCAGCTCCGCACCGAGAATCATGCCCAGCCCTCCACAGCCAATAATACACACTTCTGCGCCCGTCTTCATGACTTCATCCGTCAAATGTGCGACCGCATCCTGCCAGGTGTTTACGCCTTCGGCCCATCCAGCTCGCCCCCTCGCCAACGCAGGTGAATAGCCAGTCTGGATGGGAAACCACTGAGTGGTATGCGGAAGAAGAGAGTTCGTCATGAGACCCCAGATCCCCTCCTTCTTCGCAAGCTGCGTCTCAATCGTCTTCGCAAACGAACTCACAACCGCGACCTTCTTGCCTGCCAGAAGGGTTGTCCAGCGGGATGCGACCCGCACGTAATAAGGCTCCAGGCTGCGGAGAGGAATATAGGTCTCAGATAGACAATGCTGTTTCAGAATGCGCTCTTCCGCCACTTTCATAGGGGCATACCAGCCGGCAACAATCGGCTCAGACTCAATTGAGCCCAGTGCGGCCTTATACGCAACGATCCAGGCGTTTACAGACTCCTCGGTCGACGGGAAGATGCCAGCGTGTAGTTCCAGCTGCTTTCTCATATCTTCAATGCTGGCACCATAGGAGAGCACCTGCGTCTCGATTGTTCCGTTGCGGCCGACTAGACATGGCTTGCCGCTTTGAAGAGTTGCGCAAATATGGGATGCGCCAGTATTGATCTCCATCTGTCTGTTTAGCGTGTTTACGACTTAGGCCCATCAATTAACAGTAAATTTAAGTGTCATTCTTATATAGAATGGATAGTGGGGCGGAATCCTACTCAGAAAACTTTTTTCCAGTTGATGCCGAACGCAAGGGGCCTGTAAAAGCAGCTGCATGGGTGCCCACAGAGCAAGGCTGGAAACGTCGTAATGGAAAGCCGGCTAAAAATAACTCTGTAAAATTTATACCTTCAAAGGCGTATTTAATGACAGGCCACGGTATATCGGTGAAAACGAATGTAGAGCCAACATTTATAGTACCGGCAAATACTATTATTGTAGTAAAAGCATTGAGAGGAGAATTAACGACGGCGTATATGGACGATCACCCCACTCTAAGATCCTTCAAGAGTATTATCTGCAATCTCGATAAAAAAATAGTTAAAGATCCACTTTCTTACCCCGGTGAATTAATACAGAGATTTGGCGACCTAGCCGTCTATAAGCCAGGTGATAGATGCCCAGATTTTGAGTATAGTGTAGCCCATTGTTTTAAAACACAGCCCACGGATCCGACCTATGGATCGTGTCGTAATATGGGTTCTGGTGTTTTGGATCTTGATAAAATATCTGACTGCACGCTTGACTTTTATGAATCGCTCAATGATGGTCCAACAAAAACAATTGAAGAGATTCGGCAATTTGTTGCCACGATGTTTAAGAATAGTGCGTATCCAACCTCGGCCGAAGTACTCAAGGAAATGAATGAAAAATTTATGAATAAGATCTGTCATTCTATAGAAAAAAAGGATGGTAAAATACAGCTCAAAACAGCAGAAGAGAAAAAATCTGATATACTTGAAGCGTTAAAAGAGACGTTACTAAAAACAACTCAAGAAAAGTTATGTAAAAAACTTGGACCAGGTGTTTACTATAATAGTATTTGTAGACCGGCAGCCATGTTATCGGCAATAACAAAAATTGTTCATCCTACAGTGAATACAAAGAATCGTGAATACTTTGTAAGAGAGGATTGGAGCGGCTATCATAGACCACGTCTTGGAAAAGAGCAACTTATGCCCTACTTGAAAGAAAAAAATGCGAACGGTCGCCCTGTTCCCAATCCAGAGTATTTCTATAAAAATAAGTTAGGCACGGCTGATGAAAAGAAATATAGTTACAATAACCCCAGTGTGAAGGCATTATTAGAGCAAAAGATTATGGAAGCAGAACAATATCGTAAACCCTTTCTTCACAGTTATTATACATCAAACCAGTTTCCAAAGAATGCTGCGGCCGAGGCGGCAGGGAGAGCTGCTGCGGGACCAGAGCCCGCTCAAGCCGAGTGGGTGTCTGCTGAAGAGCGACTTGCTTTACCCAAAGAACGGACATTTCCACGTCTTATGGCTGAACTTCGCAGGAACGAGGCTGAAAGAATAAAACAGGATGCTGAAGCCCTCTATCCGAATGATCCCGTTGCTCGCGCTGCTGCTATTAAACGTTATACTAATATTGTTAGTCGTATTGGTGTTATCCCCCCTCGCCCTGCTTATACTAAAAAGGGAGGTAGACGGCGCAAGGCAAGAAAGACGCGCAAACTAAAACACTAGGCCCCATACTGTTATGCCCACCGTATCTCATACGACTGTATGAACCACTTCCACGTGACCTTACACTCTGGAAATGCGTTTTTGAGAGGCTGTTCAATGTCGGCCTTCTTGAGACCCAGTGGTACATCAACGTTTTCATGCTTGTCCCCATGTCTCGCAGCCACTTCTACCTTTATAGTAACCGTGCTAATAAACTCATTGAGAAGCTCGTCTTTATTATACATGGAACGAAGGTCTGACGCAGTCGGCATTGAAGTTCTAGCTTAAAATTAAGTGTTAAGTTTAAGCTAGCTAACGTATGGAAATCATCGAGTTCTCTTCGCGCGCAGCAGAGTATTCTGAGCTCAGCAACTTCTACCCTGCCAGATTTGTGATAGGGAATGCCGCGTGGCCGACGGTGGAGCATTACTTCCAGGCCCAGAAGTTTCCCGGTGATCCTGAGCTCCAGGATACAATCCTGGCCGCTCCAACGCCAGCTGTAGCCAAAAAGCTGGGACGAACGAGAACACCCCACTTCCGCGCTGACTGGGAAGAGGTGAAGGAAATGGTGATGCTGGAGGCCCTCCAGGCAAAGTTTGACCAAAATCCGGACCTCGCGACCATTCTAAAAAATACAGGGACCGCGCTTCTCAAAGAGAGGGCTGCGTGGGACTCTTACTGGGGAACGGGTAAAAACGGAAATGGGCGGAATCGGATGGGCGAGCTACTGATGATTGTGCGCGCGAGCCTTTGATCTCTTTGTTCTCTTTGTTCTTCGCCTGTCGCCACCCTCAAACGGTTTGCCATTGACATATCTATGTGTTTTATTTACAAGGGCTGCTGGAGTTGTATAGCGTGGATTAACATTTCCCTCTTCAAGTAGCTTATATGCTAGAGTTGACCAATTATAGGTGAGTGGTTTATTCCGGAATATATATTTACCATTTATCTCAAGTAAATTTTCTAACCAGTGTTGCATCTTTTTGGTTATAACATCGTGTTCGGATTCTTTGTTACTAGAACTCAAACTACTTATATAAATATCAAATATAAGTTGACCTAAATCCCGCCCCTCTTTATAACAGACCTCGTCCGAATATCGTTTAGTCGCTGAAATATAGAGGTTGCCAAATGTAAGACAACTATCTCCAAAGTCTATTAGTTTATAATTTTTATAACCATCTGCTGTGTAATTAAACATTACATTATCAATTTTCAAATCGCGATGATTAAACTTCAAAGGGTTTGTATAATGAAGACGAACCGCAATCTCATTTAACACAATCGGTATATCCTCTTCATTTTGAGCTTTGGTATTACCTTTTATAAGTTTTTCGAGGGTTTTATCCATTTTTTCAGTTATGATATATCCCTTGTTTGTGGTGCGATCAAAACCCACTGCATAAAGGATAGGAACAAATGACCCGGTCTCTATCTTTTCAGTATATTTCATAAGTATGATTTGAATAATAACCTCTCTTAAGAGGTTTCGTAGATTAGTCACATTAATTATTTTACATACAAGAGCTGAAGGTATGGATGGCGTACTACAACTATATACCTCACCATATGTCCCTGAGCCCTCAAAACGTTCTATCGTATACTTTGTATCATTAATAATAAAAGACGCATCGGTATTTTTACGAGCACCACGTACATTATCAATTGTTAGGAGCAAATCTAATTCATCTGTGGTCATCTGCGGAGTAATAACTACATTGATACCATAGGGGACGAGATCTAAACGATATGGAAATGAGAGCCGGTCTGGGGGTAACTCAACTGGATCATGAAACTGCTCTCCTCTAAAATTATTGCCAACAGGAAAAAAGTTTTCCATTCTACCATATGAACTTAAAATTAAGTATTTAGCGCTGATATTTTAACGGTAAGGATTCCAAGGCCGGCCATCCGCCATTCTACGTACAGGGCCACCACCCAGCACTGTCCCTGAGATATCTGGAGGTGGCGGGTCAGTGGGAATAAACATAGGAACTTCCTCAGGAATAGGCGTAGCAGGTCGACGCCCATCCCACTGGTCAGCCGCCTCCTCGAACTCCACCGCCACCTCCTCCGCATTCAGCAAGACAATATCCGCCGGCTCCAGCTCGCTGACATAGAACCCCATCTCGTATCCACCCAGCTCCTCAAGCCGCAACAGCACCGTATCACCCTTCTTCAGAACACCGAGGCGACTCAGAGACTCCGTAAGCATTTCCTTCGCGTCCGTGCTGTAAAACGCCGAATCCAGTGGCTTCAGCACGATGCGGCTAGCCTCTGGGAACGCATCCTGACTGAAGAACTCCACCTCGACCACCTCTCCAAGAGGCGCACCCTCAGGCAACATCCAGAGGGGGACGAAGATTGGATCCTCCATATGCTGTGGAGCATAGCGCCGAGCGACATGTTCCACAGCACAAATACGCGTTACACCCTCTCCAAATGTAATCACAGCGAAGAGGCGCCGAATGTCAGCTGACTCCGTCAGACGGCGCTCCCAGTCATCCTGGTCAATGTAGCAGACAGAGTTGGACACGGCCGCACCCGTATCAAGATAGGCCGTGGATGCGAGAGTATAATGCATGGTAATGAACTCCGGCCCCACGACTCGTTCAAATTTACCAAAAAAAAGAGGGGTATACGTCAATGATACAGCTTTTTGTCGTGTTTCATAAATACATTTTTGACGACTGCTACAGGAACATACCGAGCGATATACTCTATAAGTATTTCACCTTCGTCGCAGTAAATGAGAAGATACCGAAAGCCTATACGCAGAACAAATACAAGGTGATAAACGAGTGGGAACTGCCTCATTATGACCCCACATTCCAGCAACGAGGGTATAATGAGAATTCGGCAATCTATCACGTCTACTCCAACAATCTACACAAACCTTATAAGTATGTAGGGTTTTTTCAGTATGACATGGTTTTCAATAATAATATAGTAGACTATTTACTCGCCAACATCACCGAGAAACCCGTGTATTTCAATCTAGGAACGCGCGACTTTAACTTCTGTAGTTATGAAACATGGAATGGCGGCAAAGAAGAAAAGACGCTCAATTTCATACTAAATGATTATGAACAGTTCTTCAACACCACATTTGATAAAAGCCTCGGATATCCCCTCTGGAATACATATGTGATTCCTGTTGAAAATTATGAGAGAATAATGCGATGGATCACTCAACTCTATAGTAAGTTATATCCCTGGTGTAACGAGGCACCGAATCATACTGGCCCCGCCCATATAGGAAGTATATATGAAAGAATTATGGCATATGCTGTGGCGAACGAGAAACTGCCCACGCTGCCGATGAACATTTCTCACGAATATTTTTTCAAAAGTCATTCTTATTAACGTCGTGACTTAATTATAAGAAAGCCATGGCTTTCTTATAATTAATGTCCAACGACTAATTTGGTGATGGATCTTAAATTTAACGGAGCTCTTCGAGCTTCGTTAAATTTAAGTCTCACCGGTAGAATGTGTTTCAAACGCAAACCACCGCCCTTCAGTGAAGTGATAGATAATCTAGAGCTCAGCACAACACAGAAAAACATTCTAAAAGAGCGCTATGTCATCTTGGTTGAGCAAATGTGTTACCGCGCCTATCGCATCTCCATAATTTATCATGTGAGCCATGCGGTTGTAACTGTCGGCTCGCTCGTCGTGCCCGCGCTTTTATCCATCCAATATATGACGACCGAAAACCAGGTCTACTGGGTCACATGGGTCATATCTCTCCTCGTAACGACGTGTAACGGTCTCCTCACACTTTTCAAAATAGATAAGAAATACATGTTCTTACATACAAACAAGGAACATATTGTAAGCGAAGGCTGGCAATATGCTGGACTATCTGGCCGCTACAGTGGATTCTATACACCTGGCCAGGTGGCGACGCACGCCAACCAATATATTTTCTTTTCCCACATGATTGAAAAAATCCGGATGCGGGAAGTGGAAGACGAATATCACCGTCTCCAGGATGCTGGAGCTGGAGCAGAGGGTGCCCCTTCTATAAATGCCACTTCTCAAACAACCGCGCGGCCGAATTCTATCATTCCTATCACTCCACTCAACCCTCTCCAGACGGGACCCAGGCTCAGTACAATTATGGAGGAGGCTGGAGAATCACCTACACCCTTGATAGATGGGAGTGCAGGAACGCCTGGGCAGGTGTCAGTGCCTGTCCGAATGTAAAAATCATTCTCAACCAAAAAGCGCATTCTGCGAGAACCATAAAGATAAGTGTCCGCGCATCTCGCCTCTTTCAGGGTGCGAACCCGACTATAATTCCAAACTGTGGAATGGGCGGCGGGAACACGTAGATACACACAACTGCTTCATGTATGCTCTTAATATACTGGACCCGAAGCAAATCTACAAATGTCTGACGTCGAAGGATTGTAACCTTCCGTTTCACCAGCCCGGTCTCGTCGCAGGCTTCTTAGGCTTTGATTCTGAAAGACCAAAAACATGTCCTGAAATGATTGCGCGCATTCTTGGAGACAACCCCTCCATAAAGCAGTCAGAGTTCGAGGAACGATGCCCCAACGGAACGTCCAAGATAGCGCTTGTCGTCGACGAAGACCAAGACTACCACTTTCTTCGCCAGGACTCCGACGGATGGTGGTCACAGAAGGGCGGCGCGAAGCCGGTGACAAAGCTGGATGCAGGCGGCCACCCGATTTGGAATCCTGAACTCGCAGATAATAATTGGACAAACGAACATGGCGTGCTCAATTATGATATTTTCTGCGGTCATTTATGTGTTCCTCGCAATGTGACGCAACACAAGATCGGAAATATTGCGAATGAGGAGCTAAAGCTGCGTGTTACGACTGGAGGATTCCGTGTGCATAAGCATACACGAGAGCACCGGAAAACTAAGAAGAGGCGCGCTGCGCCTCGCGCCCAGCGATCCAAGAAGTCCCGTGTACCTCAAACCACGCGTTATCGGGGTCGTAGAGCTTGAGGGCCTCCACACAATCCAAACGTTTACGAGGATTTGCTTGTAGCATTCCACGCAAAATAGATTTAATCGTCGCACCGTGTCTGACCCACATCGGTGATTCCACAAATTCCTTCTTGTATAAAAGCGGCGAAAGGGCCTCCAAGAGACATCCGCCAACACCCCAGCTGTCAAATGTAGGCCAGTAGACCTTCCACATCGAGAGCCAGTCGCCCGCCTGGGCCGCACGACTGGAGGCCCAAAACTCCCGAAGTTCCGCCGCCTGCTGCACCTTTTTTAGACCGAGCACTCTCTCAGCTGAGGCAAACACACCCTTTCGTTCAACAACATAGGCTACGTTATCCGCGCTCTGAACGGGCGCCTGGGAAAGCGTAACTTCGGGCGGCTCAGTCATGGAGATTGGATCGTAGACCTTTTTGCGGAGTTCAAGCACGGCAGGCGTGATTGATTTGGAAGAGAAACTCTGGCCGAAATCAATCAGCGCCGTCTGTCCTCTATCATTTATCACAACGTTGTTAATGGAGATATCAAAGTGGACATAGGAGGCGCTTATGAGATAGGCACCGGCCTCCAGCAGCTGGAGCATCATATCAAAGAAGCGGGTGCGGCCGTGAAGCAGGTCGTAATCCACGATGCGGCTGAAGAGTGTCTTTCCAGCGTAAGGCATCGTAAACTGCACAACCTTCTCCAGGTCAGAATCTTGCTTTATCATCTTACACTTTGCAAGCTCCTTCTCGCGCTGTTTCACGTCAGGAATACAAGATGAATTGGGGTCGGGTAAAACAAAATAGGGAAGGCCGAGGGGGCCGAGAATTTTCCCCGCCGTCGCTTCAATGACGAAATCAACCGGCTCTGTTATTTTACCCAGACTCGTCTTCCCACTCTTTGCAGTGCTGTCATCTTTACAGAGGAGAGGTGGTGTAAATATACATCCATATGTGCCTGATCCGAGCAGAGAACCACCTCTTAACATCTACACAGAGCTCATTTTTGCTGAGTTTGAACGATACGCTTCTAACCCGCGTCTTTGTGGTGTATAGGTGATAGTGTCGCCAACACTTGTAACACCATAGATGGTATTTCTATCATCAACGCGTGCGCGTGTTGTCCCGAGTCTGCGCATCCTTTTTTCTTGTAAAAGTTTGCGCTGGTAGACTCTATAGATGCCGAAGCCGGCCACGCAGAATAGACAGAGCCCTCCGACACTGGCACCGACAATGGTTCCGAGTAAGTTGACAGATGCATCAGAGGCGGCCTTACTGATTGCGGCAAGATCGGGCGGCGTCGACGGTGTCGGAGAGGGTGTGGCCGTGATTGACACAGTTTCCGACGGTGTCGGAGAGGGTGTGGTAGAGGCCGGCGGAGTCGATGACGGACTTACGAGCGACGTCGGCGAGGGCGTAGGTGTTCGCGACGGCGTAATGGATGCCGAGGCGCCGAATGACAGGGAGGGTGTAGGTGTCGCAGACGGAGTCGTCGTTGGCGTTGATGTCTGGGAGGGCGCGACGGCCACGCTGAATGAGCTGGAGGAGAGAGTGTAGGGTGCGACGCCTACACCTGGGCTCTGGACCGAAATCTGCGCCGAATAGGTGCCAAACCCATTCCCAGCGCCGCGAGGAAAGATGTAATTGACCGTCATATTTCCCTGCGCAACGAGTCCCGTTAAGGCAGTTCCGATGGTCGTGCCACCACCACCGCCACCAGCACTCCTCACTGTGACGGACGCGATGCCAACAGCTGCCTGACCCAGTCCTCGCCACTGTATCGTAACATTTCGCCCGTCTGCCACGATGCTGCCGCCGGCCGCGACTATATTCGCACCATCATACACGCTCACATACGATATCTTGCTCTGGATCACCGTGATGAGAGTGTTGTTTGCCGCAACGGCTGGGCTTGTTACAGTGCTTATAACAAGCGGGACATTTGTAGCAACGGATGTGCCGCCATCGCTGATACGCACAGAATAACTACCGGCCGTCACATTCACACCCTGTCCCGTGGTCAGGGTGCGCGCGGCATAGGCAATCTTGAGCCACTCGCTGTTCGTAATATTCTGTGATGTCCAATTGACCACCATCGTCTGTCCCGTATAGAATGTATATCCAGCCTGGTCCCACTCAAGATAGGTGGGTGGAACTATGTTTACAGACGGGAAACCAGCCTGTGAGCAGGAGTCTACGTACCCGAATCCTGTATGAAAGTTGCCACAAGGTCCTGTAGTGAGACACCATTTGCTTGTTTGGTTTGTCCAGTCAGGCCTGAAAGCACAGCCAAGAGGGGTACTGCCGTTGGCCACGGTCGCGCAGCTACACCCGCTGTCTGTTATAATGGTTGCTGATACACTGAGTATCAATGCGAAGAGCCCGATTAGAAACATTTCTTACCAGGAGATGAGAACAGAAATGATTCAAATTTTCACGGGCGGCACGGTCGCAAGCCACCGCATATTTTACAAGCCCTCGGACCGGTAAACTCAAAGTCGAGTTTACCGGACTTGCCGCGCAGATTCGTTTTCTTAAAAACGAATCTTTACGGTAGATGTCCGGAAGTATATGGATAGGGTTAATACTATTATGTAGCATACTCCTCCTAGAACTTCTCGCCCCACACAGACTCTCAGAAGGATTTCAAGCCGTCGTTCCTTATTATTCCAAGCCCTCTTATTTCTCACAGTTCGTATCAAAAAATACGGTGGCGAACCCCATGAAAGAAGAGGCTGGATATATCATGGACGCCCGCTATTTTCACGATTACACGGATGTGCAGCGTCTCGGTGTAAACCAGGATTACTGCCGCGTGATTGTGCCGAAGGCGGGGGGGACGCTTGGTAGTGATGGAAAGCGGGTCATTGCGCCTGAGGCGGCCGCCGCGACCACCAGCAGTAAAGACCAGCGAACTCTAAGCGCTCATGTTAAGAAGTCAAGTGGGCCCGACGTAGATGAGTCCCTATCCTTTCTTGCATGCGCGCTCGGAGGGACTGACGGAAAGAGCACTGCCATCTATAAGTCAAACACGGTTGCGCAGGGATTCAAGCTGGGTCGTGACGATTATATGCGCGATATCATGAAAGACGGCCGCTCCGCCTATTGTCGTATTATCAGGGCGCGAGATGGCTCCTACCAGCCGATGTGTCGCAAAGCGCTGGACACCGGCTTTGACGAGCGGGACGTTGCCGACCCTCTTCCACCCGACGATATCAAGATGCTGCTCAATTTCTATGACGGCTGCACACTATGGCTGCGACTCCGAGATGATATGAAGGATTACATGGGCGCCGTCCAGATCTACACGGGCGGAAGTGTGGCGATTGATGAGACGCCGCGACCCTCTCCGACATATGGACTCAGCTTTGACGGAGTCAACCAATTCCTGCGCATTGGTGACACGCCTGATCTCACTCTCGGAGCCGTTGTCAAGCTGCGCACCACACGAGCTTTCAGTGTCTGGGTCTACTTTGACGAATTCACAAACAACGCGCACATTTTTGATTTCGGAGATGGGGCTGGAAAAAACAATACATTCCTGGGCATTCTTGGAAAGGGTGACCCGCAAGTGGGTGGCGGCGCCGAGATTCGCCCCCTTCTCTGCGGTACAGGCTCGACGCTACCTGAAGGGAAGACAGGTCAACAGAGAGTGCAGGAAGTCTCGCCGCAGGAATTCATGAAGACGACGGCTGCGAATGTGGATGAATATGTTGATATAGACCAACAGGTGGAGGCGCGCATCTTAGAGCCTAGCACTGTGCGGATGCCCGCCCCCACAGGTCCCTCAAACAAGGCAACACTTCACTACGAGGTCTGGGATAGTCAGCAGCGGAAGATGAATATCAAGGTGAACTCCGTTATCCCTCTCAAGCAGTGGGTTCATATTGCTATCTCCGCCATAACAGAAGATGCGACCCGCCCCGACATCGGCGTCTTTGTGAACGGAGAGATGGTCTTTGCCCAGCCGAGCGGATTCCTGCCGCAGGCGATCAGCACAACGAACAACTATCTCGGAAAGTCCAACTGGACGGATAAGAGCACCAGCTATGAGCTGCGGGACGAGCTCTTCAGCGGCAAGATATTTGACTTCCGCATGTATAAAACGAGGATGTCAGATACGAAAATCCGCCAGACGATTCGGTGGGGCCAGGAGCTTCTGGGTATTCTGCCGACCGACCTCTCTGTAATCACGCCCGAGCGGAAGGCGGAGGAGGTAACGGCTGCGCGTATCGCTAAAATCCCG